>SCPN01000917.1_pt1 | contig 40386 bp, 49 predicted proteins | sample 6106831 | NCBI WGS metagenome assembly SCPN01 (sample SAMN10720447, study PRJNA508395) | human gut metagenome | isolation source: Participant 1, 0 month | reverse complement strand
TTCTTTCAAGATATCGAAATGCAGAATAAAGTTCGCTGTTATTCGTTGGAGAGCCTATTAGGCATCCTGATTTTCTGTTCTCTATCACATATTTTGATATACCCATTTTCATTGGCATTACAGGTGTTCCCATCATCAAAGAACTGGCAGACTCCGCTTTGCGTGCTTCTCGTATAAGCATTCCATACACAAATACTCTGCAGATAGTAACCGTTGATTTCCTCAGTTGTCATATACCTGCCATCATGTATATATAAAATTTCTTTTTTTAATGCTTTTTTAATACAAGGGCGTTTGCGAATATGGCTCACATCATCTTTTGTTGCTATCAAAAATTTGACTTTCAAATTATTTTCAATGGCAAATTCAATAAAAGATATAAAATCTTCAGTGCCATGCGCCGGTATAAAACCACCTATAAAGGAAAAGTATTCTCGTCTTATGTTATTTGTCTCATTATATTTGTTTCTATGATAAGAAAAACTGATAGGGAGCGCGGTATACTATATGTGCACGCTTATAATAATTCACTCCGGCCTGAGAAGGCAGCAATACGCAGTAACTGTTACGGCAAATTACAGCATTAACTATCGCAGCAGCACAAATACGCAGTGCCTTCTTCCCCTCCTTTACTAATCCGGTCAGCCCCATCCATGGATCATGTAATACATAATAAAACCTGATATTTCTCTTTCTGCATCGCTTTGCTAAGGATATATTTTCACTGCCAATGTTATATGAAATGATTATGTCAAATCCCAAATTAACTACTTCTTCTATTCCTTTCCCAATAATAATACGCTCTGATCCTTTTATAATGAATCCGATATTTCGGTGCCAGCACTAAATAAGTTTCGTGCCCCATTTTTTCAAACATAGAACAAAATGCTTCCATATGTTGAAGCTGGTTTGGCGAGTATCTTATTGATGCAAGTGCAATCCGCATTTCCTGCACTCTCCCTTCATCTAATCAAGCTGTCTTTTAATCTCCAAAATGCCTTCAAACTGCGTTTGAAATCCGAAACATCATGGAGTCCCGCCCAAATTCTGTGCCAAATATACCAAGGTCTCATATAATATTTCTTTCTAGCATGAGCACAAAAATCAACCAGCTCTTTCGCACTTAATTCTGGAGTATTTAATATACAATTTAGTGTGCCGTCTTCCTGCAAATATTCATCATATTTCCCGTTGATATATCCATTTTCTTTTGCCCATTGATAGGCCTCTGTTCCAGGGTACGGTATCAGTGGAAAAAACTGTACCGTATCCGTCTTAAATCTCATGGCAGCGTCTAAAGTATGTTCCATGGTCTCCTGTGTTTCACCCTGATTTCCAACCATATAACAAGCATGAATCATCAAACCAGCCTTTTTTGCATTTTCTACATACGCATCAATTAGCTTTAAATTGCTGCCTTTTTTTATATTCTTTAAGATCTGCTCATTATAGCTTTCGAATCCCGGAATGATAAGGTGGCATCCAGCCTTCTTCATCGCCTGCATTGTTTTGAGATCGATGTTTACCCGCGCATTGCATAACCACTTAAGGCGCTTTGTAAGTTTTTTCTCCTCAAGCAATTCGCATATTTTGATTACACGTTCTTTATTGGCAGTAAACGTATCATCTTCAATTACTACCTCATGAACCTCCGGGAAATTCTTTGCAATATATTCAAATTCTTCCACAACATTTTCCGGACTTCGGAGGCGATACTTATGGCCGTGCAGCGTTTGCGGATATACGCAATAATTACAGTGAGCCGGGCAGCCGCGTCCTGTAAAGATTTGAATTGCCGGAAATGACGCGGCAGGAAATACATAATCTCTAATATCCAAATATTTTTTGATAAAGGGAGCCGCCATCGGAATATCATCCAATTGTTCTATGTAATCTGCATCTGGCGTTTCTTTAATTTCTCCGATGACATCCCGATATGTCAACCCACGAACACGGTCAATTGCCACATTGTTTTCCAGCGCTTGCGCTGTCTTTAATACAATATAGTCATATTCACGACGCGCTACAAAATCTACAGCATCATTAATATTAAGTGTTTCTATTGGTAGTGCCGATGGATGTGTGCCTACAAGCATAATCTTGCTTCCTGGATATTTCTTTTTAAGGTGTTCAGCAAATGCGACATCATTGTAAATCGAAGGTGTACTTGTATCTAAGACAAAGAGTGACGCATCTGCTGCTTCCTTATCCACTCTTTGCAATGTTTGTTGAACATCTAACTGCTTGGCCGGGGCATCGATAAAAGCAATTTCAAATCCATTATTCTCAACTACAGCTGCTGCATAGATAAGCCACAACGGATAATACAGCACTCCGCTATGCCCTATACATGGACTGCGGGATTCCCTCGAAAATTTTCCAAACTCCGCTTTAAATGGGGGATTTATAAAACAAACCTTCATACCTTTGCCACCTCATTATTTAAAGTTATATATTTTTTTAAACCATTGAGCATATACCAGATCATATAATACATGCGTGAAACTACGTCCAAGCCTATGTATCTATATGTATTCCAATTCATTTTTGCAGCAATTAATTTATTTCCTGATTTTGATTTCCTCATAAAGCGGTAAATGAGCAAAGGCTCATCAATACCGTATGCTTTTCTCCCGGTCTTGAGTATCCTAAGCCATATAGCAAAATCCTCATGCATGTTATCCCCCGACGCATAGTATTGCATATACAATTCTTTTCGTACCAGAGCAGAAGAATTTGAGATTAGGTTCTGTTTCAACAACTGCCTGTAGCCGATTTCCAGTGGTACATGCAAATACCATTCTATTGAATTTCCAGACGAATCCATAAAAGCAGAACCCGTATAAACCAGATCTGCATTTTTTTCTCTTTTGAAGCCCTGATCTGCTTTTCCAATTTATCCGCCGCCCAGGCATCATCACTGTCAAGAATAGCAATCCATTCTCCCCTTGCCTTCTCAAGTCCATATCTGCGCGTATCAGAAACACCACGATTATAGGGATTATTAATCAAAAATATCCGTTTATCAAATGCTTCAAACTTTTTTATAATAGAAAGAGTTTTGTCAGTGGAACAGTCATTTATTATAATAAGTTCAAATTGTGTATACGTTTGTGCAATTACAGACATAACCGCCTTTTCAATAGTATTTTCTGCATTATAAGCAGCCATAATTATACTTATTAATCCAAAATTTTGCTCCATACCATACTCTCCTGTCACATATCATTTGACTAGCTAATACCTTTTATACACCTCTCGCCTTGAACAGTATTTTCACTATCCGTCGCAGCTGCCATTTCCAACCTTGCCGCTGTAGCTTGTCCTTCCGCCACACCTTCCGTACTCTCCGGTTTGAACAATATTTTCACAGTCGCCAATACGATCTTCATATCCTCTATCAGACTCGGATGGGCGATATACATCAAATCCATCTGCAACTTGTCATAGGGGGTAGTGTTATATTTTCCATACACCTGTGCGTACCCGGTCAGGCCCGCCTTTGCCTGCAGTCTCAGTTCAAATTCCGGGAGATGCTCACAATACTGCGCCGCTATCTCCGGACGTTCCGGGCGCGGGCCGACAATGCTTAAGGAGCCCTCCAGAATATTAAATAGCTGCGGCAGTTCATCAATCCGGTACTTACGGATAACACGTCCCACGAACGTAATGCGGTCATCCTTTTCACCGGTGGAAAGCCGGGCCACTCCGTCTTTTTCCGCGTCAGGCTGCATGCCCTGAATTTCACTATCTCAAAAGGCCGGGCGTTTTTTGTCAGCCTTACCTGTTTATATAAAACCGGTCCGCCGTCCTCTGCTTTAATAGCAATCGCCGTTACAATCATAACAGGACTTGCAATCACCAGCGCCGCCAGTGAAAAAAAGATGTCCATCGCCCGTTTTAAGAACAGATATTCTGGCTGCGCCATATAGCGTTTCACCTGTAGAAGGGGCAGATGAAACATATGCATAGGATTTGCGCCGCTCATGATCACATCTCCAATGCAGGGAACTACATAAACCGTGATGCCCCTGGCAATGCAATATTTTAAAATCACATTCCGTTCATGGCTATGTACACCGCTTAGAAACACCGTTTCCATATCTGCCAGCATTTCAATGTGAACAATGCATTCCGCTGCACTGACCGTTTTCTTCACGTCATATTTTTTATTCATACCGTATTCATCAATCAGTTTCGTCATCTGGCTGTGCCGGCCGTAGATAACCGCCGTAGTGCAAGGCGGAAAGGTCCGGAAATACCAGTGATTGGCCAGATATGCCCACACCGCCGCCAGCAATATTTGCCCGCAGAAGGCCATCAGTCCCGGCAAAATATTGGGCAGATGCTTGCTGAGCAGCCAGATTATTATGTATAAAATGCCGTCGCACACTGCAAACGCCAGACTCTGGCTGTATATGATCTCTGAGATTCGCTGCATCGACATCAGAAATCCGTCATAGACGCGCCCTATGATAATATACAGGGCAAAATAGATGAAAATAATCAGCAGATCTCCTTTTGCATGATAAGGAGACGCAGTTCGTTCTGAATAGTACCAGTACCAGCAAATCGCAAACGGTATTGTGATCATTACTGCATCCAGTATTTTCACAATCCTCAGTGCAAGATCATGCCTAAACCTTTTCACAGCACTCTCCCCCTTGATTTTTTTAAGCCAAAGATTTTCCTTTTCGAAGTCTAGTAAAGCTTTCCCTCGACCAGATATTGTTCCGCCCACCCTGAAACACCAAATCCATTCAATCAATATAATCCGTCATATAAATCAACTGTTCTCAACGCTCACACTTCTTCATCTCTATCAACATTTTCAACCTAATCCCCCATTCCCCCCGGCTTATTCTCCAGGGGGACAAGGGACACTCTCCAAATACATCTGACTAAATCAAACTAAATCTTACTTCTTATAAACAATCGTAAATGGAGTTGTTCCGCTCAGGTTCACGGAAACTTCTTTCGTAGCATAATTAAGCTGCTAGGCGCCATCAGCTCCCATGCCTTTGTTGTCTGGTTGTAATACAGAATCTGAACATCGTTCAGTCCTTCTACCAGGTTCGGCACGTAGAGGTTCAGGCTGACGCCGTCTCCGGCCAGTGCTGTCTGAACCGGTGCTAACGGAACGTATCCAACCATGTTGTTTGTTCCGATTGTACGGTACAGAGCCTCGGTTCCTGCGTTGATTGTATTGATCTTATCAATCAAATCCCAGGATAATCCTGCCTCACGAAGAGCATTGTTGTCTGTGGCAAATGTCACAGAACCACTTGCGGCAGCGCCTCCATTGTTGACAACCGGCGCTGACTCTGCTCCAGCTTTCCAGTCTTCAGAGACTCGCTGCGGCTGCTGCTGTTGTCATGAGACGGTCTGGAACTAACACTTCCGGCTGCATAAGCAGTCAGAGGCTGTGCCATCAGTGCTGCTGCAATCAGCAGGCCTACATATCTCTTTTTCATGTCCTTCACTACTCCTTTCTAAATAATATTTATCAATAAATAGCGGTCTTTCGGCTGCTAATTATTGTCGCCTTAGTCTGCCAAAAGCACTGCTTCCCGATATAAAGCAGCTACTTTACTTCCTTTGTAAAACAGCTCAACCACCATTCTCTTCAGAGCTTCTTTATCGGGATGATATTCGTCAAAACGTTCTGTCTCAACGGCCTCACCGGGCACAGTCAGGAAGTCTCCCTGCCCTATTTGCTGCTGGCTGTTCAAAACTGCCAGCCCCATATCCATATATTGGTCTTTGGCCATGTTGGTGACCATATGTTCCTCGATATCCTTAACAAGACGGGTAATCAATGTTTTATCTGTTCTGGCTTCCTCTTTACCTGTTTCCAAGTATGCTTCCATATACTGTTTCTGGCGATCCATACGGCCGATGGCTGTCTGAGCTTTAGTAATATCCCGGTAACGGACAAATATCTCCGCCTGCTTTCCATTGAGACGGACCGTACTGCCTTTTGTCAGAGCCGGATCTCTGCTGTCCAGCCTCGTCCTGAATCGTAACCGTCACGCCCCCACTTCATCATTCAGAAGTGCAATGGAGCTGATGTTTGCAGCCAGATAACCATCTATCTTCAGGTCAAACAGCAGATTGGAAACCGCCTCCTGCAAAAGCTCACAGCTTTTTTCTTTTCCATCACCGTAAGCAAAAGCCAGCGTCAGATGCTGTGTATCCTTTCCCAGTTCGTTCCCCATCAAGTCAAACGGTGTAATCTCCGTCATCGTATCCCTGGGTATCATCAGAATCCGGACCGTATCCCTGGCCATATCCTGGGCTGCAAGAAACAGTCCGTCCGCCTGCCCGGCCACACCGGATGCCTGGTAGGATTCCAGTTCCCCCTGGGTATCCACGCCAATACAGAGGATTGCACGGACCGCAGTATTCCTGCGGTATAATTTCCCGTCCAGTTCTATAAGCCCATCCTGCGTTTTGCCCGACGCCAAATTCAGTTCCTGTCCTTCCGAAAGACCTGCCTCCGCCTGCTTCTTATCGGTGTAGAGGCCATAGCTAAATCTTACAAACCAGATTACGGCAACCAGGAGGCATAAAGCAGCAACAGCCAGAAACAGTTTGTTATGTATCAGCTTATCCTGATTTCTGTTTTGATTTCTCTCGTTAACCATGGCTGCTCTCCTACACTATTTCTTGACTTCCCAACTGATATATCAAACTAATCTCACTATCGACATTACAAAACCTTCGCTTCTTTCCCCTGCTTCGCATTCTCATGGCCGTAACCATAATACTTGCCGTATTTGCCATAGTAATAATAACTGCCCTGCTTGATATCCACTTTATTAAGCACGGTTCCAAGTATCCGGCACCCGCTTTTCTCCAGCTGGTTTTTTACTTTCTGAAGCAGCCGGTAGCTGATTGCTCCGCTCTCGATAACTAGTATGGCCCCGTCACAGTGGCGCGAAATCACGGCTCCGTCGATCACACTCCCCATTGGAGGTGAATCAATCAATATGTAGTCATAACACTCCCTGGCCCAGGCAATCAGTTTAGTGAATAGTTCTCCCTCAAGAAGCTCTGCCGGATTTGGAGAAAACGGACCTGAAAATATAATATTGAGATTCGGAATATTCGTCCGGTAAACAACCTCTTCTTTTTTACACTGGCCGCTCAGATACTGAGACAGCCCATCCACCTGATGCTCTAGATGATACCGGGAAACCAATACCGACTTTCTGATATCCGCGTCAATCAACAGTACCTTCTTTCCCAGCTGGGCCATGGAAGCCGCCAACTGGAATGTTGTCTCACTTTTTCCCTCGTTAGGAGCAGAGCTGGTAAACATAACGGCATGGATATTGCTTCCTGAAAACTGGATGTTGGTTCTGAGTGTCTTCATGGCTTCCTCATATTGATAGTCATTGACTTCAAATCCCTTTAAAACCAGTTCACCCATGCCTCTCTCATCAGGGCTAATCAAATCTTCAATTACGATTTCATCATGCATCAGTTCTCTCCCCTTCCTTTTCTGTCAGCGCCGCTCTTTTGTCTGGTACCGGCCCCTTTCTCCGGCGCCTTAGCGCCCCGGCCGGTGCTGCGGGATTTTTTCTGTTTTCCCTGGCCCTTTTTTCTGTCTTCATTTCCGTCTTTCTTAGGAATTACTGCAAGCACCGGAAGATCCAGATATTTGCTTACATCCTCCTCGGATTTAACCGTATCATTCAGAATCACTCTTACAACAATAATACCGCAAACAAGCAGCAGACCAAGAATTCCGCCGATTATTGTATTCTTCAGAACATTGGGGCTTGCCTTTTCAGACGCAACCTCTCCGTCCTCAATCAGTTTCGGCGGTACCATTTCCATAATCTCACCAATGTAATCGGAGGCGGTATTGGCAACCTCGTCAACAATGGATTTGGCCAGATACGGATTCGGGTCCTTTATCGTCAGGGTAAGAATTCGCGTGTTATTCGGATTATCAATCGTCAGCTTTTTCTCAAGTTCCCTGTAAGTCATATCCAGCTTCATATGGTCAACGACTCCCTGAAGGACGGGTCTGCTGCCGACAAGAACCTTATAATCCTGTGTCAGCTGGCTTCCAATCTGCAAATCTGCCAGGGAAGTCAAGGTTGTCTCTTTGGAAAGCACATAAAGCTTTGCCTCCGACTTATACTGGGGTGTAATCAGGAATTTACTGTAGGCTCCCGTAATTGCCGCTCCGATCAGCAGTCCGGCAATAATAAACCATATTTTTTTCTTCATCTCAAAGAGAAGCTCTCTGAGGTCAATCTCAATTTCATCATCATCCTGGTAAACTTTTTCCATACTCTTAAAATCCTCTTTATCCTTATTGTCTTTTTGTGTTTTTATCTGTCAGAAACATGTAAGATTCTGTTGTCTGTCTATGTTCTTTCCAGCTTTAAATTAATTATTTTCTATAAGCTATCTCCTGCCAGAATTGCGGAAGGATTTTCCATCGTCAATTTCTCCGCCAGCTCCTCCCTCCTCTTTTTCAGCCATTCCAGGGACTTTTGCCAGTTCCGGCGGCCGGTAATCGAGACGGTGCATATCCGTACCCAGCAAATGAATTCTGCCCTCCAGAACCTGTTTTCTGCACCAGTTCCGCTCGGATAAACCTTTCAGCCTGCTTAGACACCTGTAATTCATCTGCATATATGCTCCCGCATGAATAAGTTCATCTATGGCTTCGCTCTTCCTCAAACATTGATAGCGCTCGATATGAGCCAGAACTGGAAAGTATCCGGACAGAATCAGAGAACGTACTGCCAAAAATATTTCGTTGTAGGGCACTCCAGGCATAAACTCAACCAGTACATATCTTGTCTCTCCCAGAGTTAATATTTCGCCTGAAGCCAGTTTTTCCGTAACACCGTCGAAATACAGGATCTCCTGCCCCTGATAAAGCTTCATTTCCGGTAAAGACACAGCGGCTTTCTCCCGAAGAAGCTGCATCTTCTCTCTCAGCCTGTCTGCGTCCGCCCGGTTATGTCCGCGCACATAATGCGGTGTTGCGATTACTCCGCGGACTCCTTGCTCATATGCCAGTTTCAATAATTCTATCGTTTCTCCGATATACCTGCATCCATCGTCTACCCCAGGCAGTATATGGGCATGAACATCGATAATTCCTTTATCCAGTAACATTTAGCAATCTCCAACTGTGGTGTCTAAGCTTGAATACAACATAATAGTGATTATGTTGTATAAATCCGACATTAAATTGATCTGTACGATTAAATATAATATTAACAAAAATTAATAAAAAATTTATAATTTTGACCTTCGACTATTATAGCAGTAAAGATTGGAAAATTCAATGTTTTCTTATATAAACTTATCCTGTTTTGTATAATTTTGTCTATTTCTAAATCCTGGCGAGGCCGATAATCTTTAGAAGAATCACAGAAAATAATTGTAAAATTACATTTTTGATATTCTAGTGAAGAACTGCCATTCTATATGGTAAATTTTTCCATCTATATATAAAAAAATTAATAATCTTTATTCTATATTTGGTTTTCATAAAAATACACATATAAGTTTCAAATTATTAAAAGTCAATCGGCATATACCAACTCTAATTAAGCAAAAATACAACATAATCATCATTATGTTGTACCATCATAATAACAAGTTCATCTTTTCAATCTGTTTCCTATGTTCAACTCCCGAAGAGACAATATAAATCCTCGTCGTATTAATATTACTGTGTCCCAGTAAATCCGCCAGTTTGGCAATATCCTTTTCCATCTGATAAAAGGAATAGGCAAACAGGTGTCTGAGGTTATGGGGAAATACCTTTTTTTCATTTACCCCGGCCAGGCGGCAGATTTTTTTCATTTCTTTCCAGATGTTGCTCCGATCTAACGGATTCCCCTGTTTGGTTATAAAAATGGGGCCGCATTGAATGTGTTCTTTCCTTATATAATACATTAATTTCACCAGAAGCTTTCGCGGCAAAAGGACCTGTCGGTTTTTCCCTTTGCAGTCCACCTCTGCCACACCGTTCTTAACAGCCTGTACTGTGATGCTTGGCAGTTCACTGATACGGATCCCCGTACTTCCGATTGTCTGGATAATCAAACCAATCTTTTCTTTCCCTTCCCGTTTGGCTGTCCGAATCAATTCGAAATACTCCTGTTTTGTCAGCTCCTTTTCTTCCGGACAGTATACCTGCCGCTGTTTTTTCAGCTGCTTGACTCTGAATTCCTGCCACCCCGCAAACTGCATAAATCGGTTCAGGGAGGCAATAATCAATTTACGCTGTTCACCGCGTAATGCTCAACCAGATATTCTTTAAAACCTATGACCAGCTCTTTTGTCACCTCTTCACCGTCAATATATTCGACGAATTTTCTGAGATCGCGACGGTATTTTTCTATCGTATTCTTGCTTTTTTCATCCTGTTCCAAATATTCCCCAAATAATATTTCCATTTCAGCAGTTATCACATAAGTCGTCATAATTGTTCTCCTTTAGTATGATTTTTCATCTATATTATCATTAATTGGAGTATATTTTAATAGATAACGCAGTATTTATTATGGTAATTTTTTCCATATATTCTTTTTCCCTAAAACACAGCAGACCTCCTGTGAGGGGATCACAGAAGGCCTGCCATGCAATATTTTATTCAAATATAACCTGTAACCGTTTAAACCAGCTCCAGTCGCTCATCTGCTTCAATTAACGGCAGCAAAGCTTCTGAAACCTCGATATATTCGAGCCGGAGCGTACTCTCAATCCTGACAATCTTAAGCTGCTCTTTATTGGCTCCCCGCAGCACTTTCACGGCAATTTTCACCGCTTCATCCTCGTCTCTGGCTATCACCGGAATCTTGCAGTCATCTAAATCCTTGACGGCAATTCCATTGGCATAGATTGACTCATAATCCAGCTGGTCAAATACTTTCCTTGTCGTTATGTCGAATATCCCAAGTCCCACGCCGTTTCCGTGAGTCTCCTCCGAGAGATCGAGAAGTACCATCTTATCAATCTTTGGTACCGGCAGGATAAATTCTTTGAGCAGAAAGCTTTTGCCCAAAATATTCGGATCGTATCCGCAGCCGGAAATATCTTTTCCTATTTTTTCAACTATCAGGACATCTATTTCCGGTATCATCAGCGTCGGCATATTTCCCGCCGCTATCTTCACAAGCTGCTTCTCGCGCTCTATCATGGTTTCAGCCGGAACGGCCTCTATCCATGCCGTCTCATCATAAGCGTTTTCCAGTACCGCAACGCCGAATCCAATATTGGCCGACTGCATAATCATGGCAGCCGCTTCTTTCAGCACTTCCCCAAAATGGTCGAAACTCTCCTCATGAATCGAGGTGCATCCCACATGGTTTCCAAGACCGATCACCAGCATCTTGCACAGTCCGCTCTGGATATCCGCAACAAAATCAGTATGGATTTTGACCCGGTTGACCGGAACTACCAAATCTGCTTCGAATGCCGCTTTGTCAAAATATACCTTCGTGCCGCTTTTAACTTTCCAATCTCCACCACATCTAGGCTTGTGACCACGGGAACACCCATAGCCTCTTCCGTGATGCCGTACCCGGTCAGGATTTCCCTTTGTCCCTCCTCGGTTCCTCCGCCATGGCTCCCCATGGCGGAAACGATAAACGGCTCGCCGCCGCATCGTTTTATCTCACCGATAATGCTATGTACAATGAAAGCCAGATTCCTGATTCCGCGGCTTCCCACGGCAACTGCCACACGCTGCCCTTTTCGTATTTTTCCGGAAATTTCTTCTTTTGCAAATTCCGAACGGATTCTCCCCTCGGATCTTCCACTCTGGGTCTGTCAAATTTCTGTCTGACCCGGTGCATGGACGGCAGACTTATCTGATAATCCTCTTCCAGCATCAAAGGCATTTTCCTACCTCCTGTCTTACACATTTTCTAATATCCATTTATTTCATAAGTCCCAAAAGGCCAAGTGTCACCGGCTCACAGAATGTGGTCAGGCCGAGCGCTATTAGAGTCCTCCGATGAAAAACAGCATCGGTTTTATCAGCCGCGTCATCGGTTCCCCGAGATACCGGCAGCCACAAACAGATTGATACCGTATGGAGGTGTGACAAAGCCGATGGCAAGGTTCATCGTAAGCATAACACCGAAGGTAATCGGAGACATTCCTATCTGAGTTACCACCGGCAGCAGAATCGGCGAAAGAATTATCGTAGCCGGGATATTATCGATAAGACATCCGATAAACAGCAGGAAAACGTTGATTAACAGAAGCAGGACAATCCTGTTATCCGTAACGCTCAGCATGGCGGTGCAATTTTGTGCGGAATCCGTTCCATTGTCAGATAGGCTGCAAAGGCCATTGATAATCCTACCATAAATGTCGTCATGCCATTGACGCTGATACTTCTGTAAAATGAATCGTATACTCCCTTCAAATCGATTTCCCGGTAAATAAACACGCTGACAACAAAGCAGTATACAACGGCCACAACTGCTGACCCGTCGGCGTAAAATACCGGAATAGATTCCGCCCAGAATGATTACCGGTGTCAAAAGCGCCCAGAAAGCTCCCTTAAAAGACACCCAAACCTTCTTAAATGTCGGCCTTTCACCTTTGCTTACATTTTCTCCGCCGGTGCGGAATACGGACACAATAATCAAAACCACACCCATCAGTATGCCCGGTACAATACCAGCCATGAACAAATCACTGATGGACTCTCCCACAACAACGGCGTAGATAACAAAGGGAATACTGGGAGGAATAATAACGCCGATGGTTCCGGCCGAAGCGGCCAGGGCCGCGCTGAACGGCCGGCTGTAACCGCGCTTCTCCATTTCCGGAATCATGAAACCTCCGATTGCGGATGTTGTCGCCATCGCGGAACCGGAAATGGCGGCAAAAAACATACATGCTATCGTTGTAACAATACACAGCCCTCCCTGTATCCAGCCTAAGAGCGTATCGGCAAAATCTACAATCCTCTTTGCAATTCCGCCGCTGCTCATCAGATTTCCGGCCAGCATAAAAAACGGGATTGCCATCAGAGGAAAGGAGTCACAGCCGGTAATGGCGTTCTGCGTGATAAGCGCCACCGGAATATTGGAAAAACAACTAAGCGTAATAAATGTTGCAATACCAATTGCATATCCGACAGGCACCGACAATGCCATCATCAGGATAAAGAACCAAATAATACAGCTATATTCAAGCTTCCCCGCCTCCTTCCACAGGCTCTGCGGCGCCGTTTCTATACTCTTTTACCGTCCGCCATAATTCTCCGATAATACGAAGAGACACTGCAAGCTGGCTGACAGGAAGACTAAGGTATACAAGGTACATCGGCATTCTCATAGCCGCTGAAATAAGACCGCGCGTATAAATCGATGCCACCAGTTCAAAACCGTATTTTACAAGAAGGAGACAGAAGGCCAGCCAGATGACGTCGGCGGCTATGCGGAGCATAGTCTTTCTCCTGCTTTCTTCCGAACCGCCCAGAGCCTCGATCCTGACATGGGAATTATCTCTTTGGGCAACACTTGTTCCAAGCCAAATCTGCCAGATAAATATGTATCTTGCCAGTTCTTCCGACCAGGACAGTGAGGAACTGAACACATATCTCAGAATAACCTGGAAAAAGACGAGGATTACGGTAAAAATCAGACTGCAAACCAGAAGATGCGCCTCCAGCTGATTGTAGAAGTTTATGAGTTTCTTCATAATGCGCTTCCTTTCACAAATAAAACGGAGACACTACTGCGCTCTGTATTTCTCAACCGCGTCTACGATGTCCTGGCCATATGTGGTTTCCCAGTTCTCATACATTGGAGCCACCTTATCCGCAAATGCCTTGCGCTCCTCTGCCGTAAGCTCGGTCAGCTCCATTCCTTCCTCCTGCAGAAGCTTTTTAAGATATTCGTCGTTATTATCTAATTCCATGGAACGCTGTTCGTCGATGAGCTTTGTCTGTACTGCATCGTCCAGAATCTTTCTGGCCTGCTCATCCATGCCCTCATAGAAATTTCTGTTGATGACAATACCGCAGAAATCATAAATATGTTCCGTTGTGCTGATATATTTCTGTACTTCCTGGAATTTTGCTTCGTAAATCAGGGATGCCGGGTTTTCCTCCCCGTCTACCGTTCCCTGCTGAAGCGCTGTAAATAGTTCGCTCCAGCTCATAGGAGTTGCATTTGCCCCAAGGGCTTCAAACATCTTTATGTATACCTGATTGCTCATGCAGCGCATTTTCAGTCCCTTCAGATCGTCGGGAGTCTTAATCGGGCGTTTGTTGTTGGTCATATTCCTGATACCGTTAAAGTTATATCCAAGATTTAAAAGCCCCACATTGCCGTCTTCCAGCTTTTATTCAGGATTGTTCCAAGGTCCCCGTCCATGGCGGCAAAGGCGTGTTCCGGGGTGTCAAAGAGGTAAGGCATTCCCAGCACCTGGAAACCGTCTACGTAAGCGCTCAGCAGGTTTGCCGACGGTACGACCATGGTCAATGTTCCCAGCGCTACGGATTCCAGCATGGCTTCATCCCCACCCAGCTCGCTGTTCGGATGGATTTCAACCGTAATCTTCCCGCCCGATTTCGATTCGACCTCCTCCTTAAATGCGAGGGCATTTATGCAGGGAATGGCTCTCCGAACAGATATGGCCGAGGCTGATCTGGTAAGATTCTCCCGTATATTCCGAACCTCCTGATGCCGGGTTCTGTGATGTATCGCTTTTCGATTCGGACTGGGCGGCCGGTGTGCCTGAAGCGCTGCCTGAAGAACCACATGCCGTCAGACCTGTAACCATACTGACTGCCGTTAAAATCGCTGCTGCCGCTTTAACACTACGTTTCATATTTTATCCTCCTTCTGGAATTTGGTAGTGTCAAGTCTGACACTCCGTTTTTTATTAAAAACCTTGTATTTTCAGGGATTACACCACTTTTGAAAATAAAAAAGCAATGACCTCCCCTTTCTGGTATAATGAGTTCACCACAAACCATCACCTAAAAAGGATAAATCATTGCTTATGGATAACATTATACTCTATTTACTCACTATAATTCAAGAACAATACAAAACTATCTGCTGGCTCCTGAACTTTATCTGCAAATATATTCCACTCAAGCAGTGGGCCTTTGATGGTTCCCACTCCCCTAAATACCAGAAGTTTACTACCGACCCCCTCCCGCTCCTCAAGCCGTTCATCAAACAGGACTGGCAGTTTCTCCTTGAATACTATCTCTGGAAGTACGGCAAATCCGTCAGACCCGTTCAGCGCCGCAATGGTAAATCCATCCCTGAAGATACCTTCTGTCCTCTTTGTGGGGCACCTCACCACTATCTCTACGATAATAATGGCGGCAATGGCAGTTCCAATGCAAAGTCTGTGGGCAGACCTTTGTCACCGGCGAGGTTGTCATCGCCTCTCCGCTTTGTATGCCCTTACTGCGGCCACCCTCGTCCCTAATAAGGACCGGAAGTTTTTCCGCATCCATAAATGCGTCAACCCCAGGTGTTCCTTCTACCTTCACAACCTCTCCAGGGTTGATAAGGACCATCTGCATGAGGATTACGGTAAAAACAAGTATAAGCTGCACTACCTCTACCGGGAATTCACGGTGGATTTCTTCCGCATGGACTTAGACTCCTGCCTGAGAATTCCTCCTCCCTGAAGTTTTCCAAACATAACGCTCATATCATGTCCCTGTGCCTCACCATGCATGTGAACCTCCAGCTTTCCCTCCGTAAAACGGCTCAGGCTCTGTATGACCTTTACGGAATCAGGATCCTCACATCAGCAGGTCGCCAACTATGCCAGAACGGCCGCCATTGTCATTAAACCCTTTGTTGACCACTATGAATATCCAAAGTCCTCCGTCTTTACGGCAGATGAGACTTATATCAAAGTCCGGGGCATCAAAGGCTACATCTGGTTCATCATGGATGCCGCTTCCCGCTCCATCCTCGGCTACCAGGTTTCAGACAACCGCTCTGTCGGGCCATGCATCCTCGCCATGCGCATGGCTTTCCGGGGCATAAAAGACTCCCGAGAAGTTTCGGTTCATTGCCGACGGCTATAGTGCTTATCCTCTGGCCGCCCAGCAGTTCGTAAGGGAGTTGGGAGACAGCTTCCAGTTTGACATTACCCAGGTAATCGGACTCACAAACAATGATGCGGTCTCTAAGGAGTTCCGCCCTACAAGCAGATGATCGAACGGCTTAACCGCACGTTTAAATCCACTTACCGGGTCAGCTGCGGTTACGACAATTACAATGGCGCCAACTATAACGTGGCGCTCTGGGTCGCCTAATACAACTTTCTCCGTCCCCATAAGCACAACCACTATCGGGTGCTCAATCCAGTCGGTATGCTGGAGGGGGCTGACAACATGCCCGGGAAGTGGCAGCTCCTGATTCTGCTCGGTCAGCAGACCATCCTCCAGCTGAAGGAACAGCAGGCTGCCGGTTAAATCTGTTCTTAGATTCCGGGCCAGAGGTAAAAATGCAGCCATCCCGAAGGGACCTGCCCTTGATGGCACGCCAAAACAATGCTATCATGCTGTGACGCAGACGGTGAAATCTTATCTGTTCCTGAGTTCTTCGCCGTCGGTAAGACGTTCAGAGCATTGTTTTGGTGTGCCGTCAAGGGTGGCGGACACTGCCAGTTTCTAAATATATCTGTAATTTACAAGGTTCATTTACGCCGGGTTCCCCGGCCATCGGTTTTCATAAATCACTTGACACTACCTGGAATTTCACTCTGTATTATTCGTATCCGTTTGTCAGTTAAGCTCAGCTCTTGACGGTAATCACTCCGTTTGTCGCATCCATATGTACGAAATCCCCGTCCTTAATTTCACTGAAGAATTCCGGTTCCACTTTATGCACCATCGGAATCTCCATTGCTACCGCCGCCGTCACCAGCACCGTGTCGGCTGTCTCCACGATTAATCCGGCCGGGTGCTTCCCCTTCATCAGCAGCTTGTAAAGACCATCCGCCTGCACCACCGAACTTCCTTTTCCCGACGGCATGATGAGTATCATTTCCCGCCACATTCTTTCCATTTATATCGTGATTGCGTTCAATCAGCTCCCCTGTCTCAGGTACTACGAGATAAAAGCAGACCGCATCTTTGGAAACCAGAGCCTCGGCCTCGGCCGTCCCTTTTGCAATTTTTGCGCAGTGATATGTACGTTCCATTATTTAACCACCTTTCCTGAAATTGCCGCCTCTACCGCTTCTTCGAGCGGGCGGATTAAGAATTTAATTCCGCGGATTTCATTGTAATAAGCACATTTCGGAGAATCCGTCACTCCCACCGACCCGTAATACGGTTTCCAGCACGGAGGTACATCGATGCAGGTATCGGCTATTATATGGCCGCCGGCCCTCTGGATGATGCTCAGATATCCCATTCTGTCCGCCAGCTCTCTCGTAAGGGAACTTGTCAGCAGCCATGTGTCTACCTTGAATTTCCTTCCCTCACAGACTTTAGCAATTATTCCAACCTGGCGGATTGTGATGTGGGGGCACCCGAACATCGCAAAATCAATCGTTCCCGGCTCATTGCAAAGCCGCTCTCTCGTATCCTGCAAATCTTTATCCGTAATCACGATTTCCCGTTTAATCTTTTTGCTTCCGACGGCCGCCTCCACGGTAGGGGCCTCCGGTGTGATTCCCGCTATGTGATACATGGATACGCATCCCGATGTATTGAGCTGAGCGCCGAAATTCATGAAGCCCTCCGGCGTCGGCCTTTCTTTAATCCCTTTAAAAACAGGAACCTCAAGTCCTTTATATTTTTCCGGATAACACCAGCCGAGAATCTGGTAGTCAAATCCGTTTTAACATCCGCCTGGACGTCAACCAGGATTTCCGCCTTGCGGTTCTCGTCGAATAGAAGCCCGTACTCCGGAACCATCCCTGTTATCGCCGCACAGAGGGCGCTGTTCGCCCCTTCCCGGTTGGTTCTTGCGCCAATCACGGAATTGACATATGGGGTCGCACTGGATTCCGAGAAAGCAATCACCTCTCCATAAGCCGGAACATTCTGCTGAAGATAAGGCGTACAGTCAAAGGTAAGCTGCGCTCCCAGCTTCCGGTATGCCTCATTCGTGGCAAACACGATATTCTTTCCCTCATCCGGAACTTCATGGAGATGCTCATTCAGATATTTGATGCAGATGCTCGGATTGATTGTCGGTGGAATCTTGCACTTTGCCCCTTTTGAAAGCAGCTTTTCGGCAAACCACAGGTCTGCGTCCTGTGCGCTGAGCGCCACATGGGTTCTGGTCACCGGGAACCATCCTCGGTGCATCGAAGGTCTCTCCGATTGCCACCTGAATCTCCATCGCCATGGCTGCGCCCTCCCCATACTTACCGTTCAGCACATCCTGTTCATAATTTGTGAGTTTCATTTCCTTCCTCCTTTTTCAATTGGACTATACCAATGCATTAAATTTTCAATAATTTCACGGCCGTTTTTAACACTCTCTTTACTTATGGCTCTTATTTTAATATTCTATATATAATTTGTCAAGCTATTTTCAGTTTTTTGTTTAAAATTCTATATTTTTAACTTTAGTTTGGACTATACCAATCTAGATATGTCCAGCTTATTATACATTTAATATTAAAATTGGAACTGTACCTATCGGATGATTTCTCATATTTACGCAAAAAAAGAGGCGCCTGTTTCTCCGAAAACAGACGTCTCTTTTAATACTATATTCATCACTAAATCAGGTTCTGTCCACTCTATTTCCTGTGGTTTCCCTTACAATATATCCTTCTCTTTTTCCGCTATTTTCTCACAGATGCTTGTCTGGAGATGAAGGAGGGAACCCGAATCAAAAACATAGTCAAAATACAGGACTCTTCCTCCAAACTTCTTGTATTTCTGAATCAGGCTGACCATAAACGGCTCGCCCAGTGTGCTGTATTCCTTCGTTGTCAGCAGGAGGTCCGCATTGCTTAAGCTTTCGCCAATCTCATCCCGTTCCTTATCCGAAACAAAGGTTTTCACAATATTGATATTCTCTAAATCCCGAATCTGCCAAAGCAGATTCTCCATAAAACGGTTGCTGATCGTCCAGGCTACCACTCTTGTTTCCGGTGATATTTTAGCCAGTCCTATCAAAGTTTCTGCTCGTGACCGTGGTAACCACCTCCACCTTGCTGACCAGTTCCGGGAATGCCTGGACAAACGTTTCATAGTGGTGTGTCGTCGTCACAATTATATCAAAATTATCCTCCAAAAGCTGCGGTTCCTTCAGCACTGTTTCGAGTAGAAAATATTGGATACTGCTGTTCTCCACATTCTTATATTCGTTTTTTGCCAGCTGAATCGACTCCGGACTGCACTCTACCCAGGCTATCATCAGTTTTACGTCTCCGGCCATATGGCGGACCATCTGCTTTCTGAATATGTCCACCACTTCGCGGGTCTGGAGGCCCATCTGCTCGGCGCGGTCAAAAATATTATTAATCTCCTTCGTCAGAATCTCTTCTTTCTGGCTGTTTCCTATCTCAGAAATGTATGTCCCGCTCCCGCGGACAGCATAAGCATAGCCCTGATGCACTAATTCCTGATAGGCCATCTGAACCGTGCCTCTTGCTATATGGTTTTCTTTTCCAAGCTCCCGCTCCGGCGGAAGCTTCTCTCCAGCCTTCAGCTCTCCGCTCCGAATCATCGCATAGAGCTGCTCCGTAATCTGCTGGTACTTCGGCAGCGGCGATTTTTCATCTAGATAAATTTCCATATTCCTCTTACTCTCCCATGTCAGGATATTATTATGCAATGTCCGGCCTGCCATCGCGATTTAACTAACCACAGCGCCGGAACTTCTCCGCCTGCGGCGGGTCGCTGTTGCGGCATTATTCCCTGCCTCCGCAGGCATCGGCTCACTTAGCGAGTACGCTCCTCCGCGGAGCGTTTTTTATTTAACAGGTGAAATTTCCTGTTAAATATATAAGAAATGCCGGAAATCTTATCCGGCGGCAAAAGAACGATTCGCGCACATTTTACCATCGTAATAAAGATTCCCAGCGCTATTTCAGCTGCTCGAAGCAATAGAATTTAAAGCACTTCTGTACCCGAGCCCCAGCATTGATAACTTTATAACACCATACTTGGTATAAGTATACCACATTCAGTTAAAACTTGCCAGCTTTTATTATCGACCGGCATTGCATTTATCACTTTTATGAAAGTCATATTTAATATTTTCATTACATAAAATTAGATAAATATAATTAACAGGCATACCGGTATATGAAACTACGCAGTAAAAGCTCTTATTATATCAATACTTATCCCCTTAGCAGTTGGTTCACTATCTGCATTATTCAGCGGCAATATGTCATCATACTCTATGTTCGAAAAACCGGCTTTCAGCCCGCCAGGGTTTATTTTTCCAATCGTATGGACAGTGCTTTACATACTGATGGGAATTTCCTCTTATCTCGTTTATACCTCAAACAGCCCCTATAAACCGAACGCTTTATTGCTCTATGGCATACAGTTATTCTTTAACTTTTTTTGGAGCATTATCTTTTTCGGATTAGACCTTTATCTGTTTGCATTTATCTGGCTCATCGCATTGATCTTTATAATAATCAGTATGATAAAACAATTTTATATTGTCAGTCCCACGGCCGCTTATTTGCAGATTCCCTATCTGATATGGTGTATATTTGCCGCATACTTAAATTTCTATATATTCTTATTAAATTAAGATGTGTGTTTGAAAAGGCAAAAAAATAAAAACATTATCTTCAAGCACTGTAAATTCAGTATCTTTAAATAATGTGGTTCTATACTGAATGTTGGGGTGTGCTGAAAAGCACACTTCCAACATTCTTTCGTTGTAATAAAATACATCTATAAGAAGCCTCCTAAACGCATTATCCCGACCAAAGTTTAATGTTATGGAGGTGACCCCTTATAGATGTACCCTAATTATACCAAGGCTTTCCTTAACTTGGAAGGTGTTTCTATTAAAAAAGTGGTTCAGGCAGACTCTTTCATTAAAATTTTCATCCAGTCCCAACCGGTAGAACAGACTTGTCCCTGCTGTGGGGCTAAAACAAAACGGATTCATGATTACCGTTTACAAGAAGTCCAGGACATTCCCTTACTGGGAAAACAAGTAATCCTGCTACTTCGCAAACGCCGCTACCTCTGCCCATACTGCCGCAAACGGTTCACGGAACCCTATTCGTTCCTCCCCAGCTACCACCGCAGGACCCGCAGACTGGCATTTTACATTGTCTCCTGCTCCGGCAGACCTTTTCCTTAAAACAGATTGCAGAGCTTACCGGTGTTTCCGTCCAGACGGTCTGCCGCCTTCTGGACACGATTTGCTATCCTCCGCCTGACCAGCTTCCACAAGCGCTTTCCATTGACGAATTCAAAGGCAATGCTTCTACCGGTAAATATCAGTGCATTCTGGTTGATCCGAAAAGCGCCGGATCCTCGACATTCTCCCGGATCGGACCCAGAGCCATCTGGCTGATTATTGGCGGAACATTCCCAGGAAAGAACGCCTGAAGGTAAAGTTCTTCGTCTGCGATATGTGGCTCCCTACACCGAACTTGCACAAACCTTCTTTCCAAACGCTACAATCATCGTGGATAAATATCATTTCATCCGGCAGGTGACATGGGCGATTGAAAATGTACGCAAACGGCTGCAGCGCTCCATGCCGGTTTCTCTGCGTAAGTATTATAAACGCAGCCGGAAACTCATTCTGACCCGCTACAAAAAGCTGAAGGATGAGAACAAACAGGCCTGTGATTTAATGCTTCACTATAGCGAGGAGCTGCGTCTGGCACACCGCATGAAAGAGTGGTTTTATGATATCTGCCAGATGGAAGCGTATCGTCAGCAGCAGAGGGAATTTGATGACTGGATTGCGAATGCACAGAGCTGTGGGATCAAGGAATTTGAGGCCTGTGCTAAGACCTACAGGGCCTGGCGAAAAGAAATTCTGAATGCCTTTAAATACGGGTTGACAAATGGTCCCACAGAAGGATTTAACAACAAGATAAAGGTATTAAAACGGAGCAGCTACGGAATCCGGAATTTCAAACGGTTCCGAACCCGGATACTTCACTGTACATCATAGGATAAAAAGGTCGGTAATGCGGAGGCTTATTTGGCATGCCCAAAATCAGTAAAACCTGGAACTAAACATAAAAAGGGCCCTTTTCATAGAATTGGGGCGGGATTTTAACAAATCCCACCCCAACTATTGACAAAGAGCCAATAATGTTTTATATGACTCGGAGTAACAGGATTTGAACCTGCGACCTCTCGGCCCCCAGCCGAGCGCGCTACCAAGCTACGCCATACTCCGTACTCTGCTCTATTATTATACCAAATATATCTAAAAAATCAATGAAAATTTTCTATAATTATAAAAATAAAGGAAACTCATGAATCCGTGCGGGTTTTATGGTATAATGGCCGCATAGCGGGCATTATACTGCGCATAAACGGTTTCTGCGTCCACTGCAGGAATCCGGCGCTGATTTCCGTCGACTCCACGTTCCTGAGGGATTCGGGTATAATCTCCTATGAAAACATAATTCCAGAAAGGCGGATACACCATGATCAGTTTTGACCTTGACATGACTCTCCTGGACCACAACACAGGGAAGATTACACCAAGTGCGCTGGAAGCGATTGATATACTTCGAAAAAAACATAAAATCGTACTTGCCACAGGCCGCGATATGGACAACTACTACAGCCGGCAATACCGTGACATTATAAAACCTGATGCTGTTATCCATATGAACGGCACGAAAATAACCGTCGGTGACAACCTGATATTTGAACATCTGTTTAACCGTAAATTGTTGGAAGAACTGCTTTGCTTCTGTGACCGCGAGGGCTATGGAATTGGGATGACTCTGGGTGATGACGATTATTACATTCATCCTGAGATTATTGAGGCCAGCGACATTAACGCCTGGGGAAGCTGCGGAAGGCGTTTTCAGGATCCATGGAAGATGCTTGATATGAACATCCGGACCCTCGCCTTTATCGGCGATGAATCCCAGGTACGCCGGGTTGAAGCAGAATTTCCCAATTTAAAAATGCCTTTGTTCGCCGGACGCCGCGGAGCCGATATCATGGAACACGGTATATCAAAAGCAGAGGGCCTGAGCCGCCTTGCCGCATATTTCGGCGAGAAGGAAGACCTCTCCGATTCCGTTGCCTTCGGTGACAGTATGAATGATATGGAAGTGATTATCAAAGCAGGCATCGGCGTTGCCATGGGCAATGCTGTGAAAGAGCTGAAAGAGGCCGCGGATTATGTGACTTCTCCCATTGCAGAGGACGGCATCTACCGCGCCTGCCTGCATCTCGGTCTTCTGACCGACTGAACCGAAAGGCAGTTCACGTTCTACACTGCCTGCCACTCCGCCTGCTCTTCAGGCTCCACATGAGATAACAACCTCACTCGCTCGGCCGGGGTCATCTGATCCAGCATCCCGGCCAGTTCGTCCGGGGTCAGATTGCGCTCTTCAAGAATATCTGCAATATGTTTCAAGTCTTCCTCTCTCCGCTCTTTCAGAAGCTCTTTTTCTCTCGCCTTCAAATCTTTAATTTGTGCTTCCAGAGCGTCAATCATCTCCCTGACCTCACTCAGTTTCTCCGTACATGATTTTTTCTTTCCTCTTGGCATAGTTATTTCGTCTCCTTTCTCTTACCAGTTTTTCCCGGATCATTAAATTATATGCAGTGTTTTGTACAATTAGAACAATTATATGGACTTTGCAAAAATTCTTCTCCGGATAAATGATTTATAAAAAGGAGGAGCCGGGTGGCCCAGTGGCCATCCGGCTTATTATGAAAAAAATATTACTATTCTGAATGTCTGATTAATTTGTGTTTTTCTTCTTTCGTTTTACTTGATTCATTTGCTTTATCTTTATGGTCTTAGTATATCTTTTAATTGTGACCTCTGTTTGTAGAAAATGTGAATATATTTTGAACACACGGTAAATATTTTGTGAAAGGAAAATTGGCAGTGATAGCCTGCACGCTCTGCATACAGGCCACCGCCATCAATTAGTTATTGCAGCCGCAGCCTCCATCATTAATCGGCATTGCGCCGCCGCATCCACTGTTGCAGCCGCATCCGCTGTTGCAGCCACAGCCGTTGTTGGAAGCTGCATTAAATCCGTCTCTGTAGCCGACAGCGTAACCATCGTTAAATCCTGCTCTGTAAGCTCTGTTGCAGCCACAGCCGTTGTTGGAACCGCGTACCACTGTTGGAGCCGCCCACTGTTGGAACCGCAGCCACAGCCGCATCCGTTATTGTTACATCCGCATCCAGAATTCCAGCATCCACATCTACATCTATTAAATAAACAACACATACTTAATATCTCCTTTATTTGTTTTTCTTTATAGTATATAGTATGTACATGGGGACAATGTGTTACCGGAAAACCTCTATGCGCACCTGACAGGATGTACTTTTCCGTGAAAAGAAAAAGCACCGGAAATTTCCGGTGCCGGTACTGCGTCTGCCCAGGCAGAACCCGTCCATATTACCTCTTCTTTTTTCCGCCGGGGGTCCTGCCCGGAACCCTGAATTTAGGACTTTTAAAAACCCACCAGTGTGCGATCATCGTGGCAAAAATAACCGCCAGCATCACAAAATCACCGGTCATTCCTCCCAGATGGAAGGAGATTGAATAGCTGGCCAAAGTGTCGATGGCAAACAGCCACTTTTCAACAGAGTATACCTTTTTGATGTCATAATCAGCCGGATTAATCGTGTCCGATACAAAAATCAGAAAATCCCTGTTGCAAAACAGATCAATTGTCTCGGCAAGAAACAGGCAACCTATCAGAAAAAACAAAATATCCATCAGGCCAATCCTTTCTAAATCATATTTTGACGGTCTGTAAACTTAAAATTACTATTCACAGCCCCGCTGAAAAAGCAGTTCCGTGAGCAGTAAAACTTAAACACTGTGAGGTGAAAATAATGTTTAACAATGAAAAAATCAATCAGGAACCAAACGGCGGCTTTTCATGTGCCGCTGCCTGCAAAAATGCATCCGCCGCCCGTAATCTCCGTTCCCGGTATATCGGCCCAGTCCGCCAAATCAGTATGTTCGCCGACCTGTACTGCGCGGGAACCTTTTGATTCTGGAATCCCATGACAGAGAGACACTTCTCCGGATCATGGACGTATTAAACCACTCAATCGAACCGCTCGATTAAAACTTTTTCCATGTTTCCCTTGAAAACAGGATTAACACCGGGAAAATCTCAAGTCTTCCCGCCAGCATGTCAAATATCAGGACAAGCTTTGCCGGTTCTGAAAAAATGCCGAAATTTTTGGACGGTCCGACCAGTTCAAGTCCAGGCCCAATGTTATTAAATGTGGCCGCCACTGCCGTAAAATTCGTTATCAGGTCTTCTCCGTCAAACGCCAGGAGAAATACCGACAGTGAAAACAGTAACGTGTATGCCACCATAAACACATTGATTGACCGCACTACTTCATGCTCCACCACTTTTCCGTCCATCTTAATTTTACGGATAACCTGTGGGTGCAGAAACTGGATCAGCTCTTTTCTGACGGTCTTTACAAGCACCACCAGACGCGACACCTTGACTCCGCCGCCGGTACTGCCGGCACAGGCGCCGATAAACATTAACAATACCAGGATCGTCTTTGAGGCCTGCGGCCAAAGGTCAAAATCCTGGGTGGCAAAGCCTGTTGTGGTTATAATGGAAGCGACCTGAAACGAAGCGTGATGCAGCGCATCTCCCAGGCTCCTGTACAGACCTGCTGTATTTACCGTGATAATTCCTATGGAGACAGCTATAATTATCAGATACCACCGCAATTCCTCTGTCCTGAATGCCTGTCCCACCCTCTTCATCAGAATCAAAAAGTAAACATTGAAATTCACGCCGAATAATATCATAAATACCGTCACAACGTTCTGAATATAGGGGAATAACCGGCAATACTGTTGTTTTTAATTGCAAAGCCGCCCGTTCCTGCCGTTCCAAATGTAACGGTAACAGCATCAAATAGCGGCATCTTCCCCGCCAGCAGAAAAAGGATTTCCACAACCGTCATGAATATATAAATCGAATACAGCGCTTGGCAGTCAGTCTTACCTTCGGTACAAGCCTGCTTACGGAAGGCCCGGGCTCTCTGCTTTCATCAGGTTCATATGAGAACCGCCGGTGAGCGGAAGAAGGCTCAGGATAAAGACGAGAACTCCCATACCTCCAATCCAGTGCGTAAAGCTCCGCCAGAAAAGAATAGACTTCGGAAGCACTTCAACATCGCTCAGGATACTGGCTCCGGTTGTCGTAAAACCGGATACCGTCTCAAACAGGGCGTCCACAGGGCTTGTAATAGAGCCGCTGAACAAAAACGGCGCGCTCCCATAATACTCATAACCACCCAGCACAGGGAAACTGTTACAAATCCCTCCGAAGTATAAAATATCTGTTTTTAGGTTTCTTAATCACCAACGGGACGCCAATGAGCAGACATAAGGCCATCGTGATAACAAAACTCCATCCTGCCTGCTCCCCGTAAATCAGGGCAACAATACAGGGAGGCACCATAAAAGCAGCCTCAAAATTCAAAATCCACCCCATAATATAAAATATGATGGAATAATTCATCTCTTCAGCTCCTTCTACTTTTTCAAAATATCGCGGATATCCTGCAGTCCCTTTTGTGTAGTCACGACAATTACCGTATCGCCCTTCAGGATACTGTCCTGACCTCTCGGTATATGGATTTTCCCATTCCGGTTAATTCCGCCGATCAGCAGGTTCTTTTTCAGCTTCAGTTCCATCAGTGAAACGCCGGTCACCTCCGACTCCTCCTGAATCGAAAATTCGAGGGCCTCCGCCTTGCCGTCCAGTATATGGTATAATGTCTCGACATTACTTCCGATTGAGTTCTGCATTGCCCTTACATACTGGAGAATGTAATCGGCCGTTATATATTTGGGATAAATCACGCTACCAAGGTCCAGTGTCCCGATCAGCTCATCAAATGCAATCCGGTTTACCTTTGTGACAAGCTTGGCTTTGGAATTCTCCTTTGCAAATAAGGCAAGAAATACATTCTCCTCATCCATATTGGTCAGTGTTACAAAAGATTCCGCGTCCGTCAGCCCCTCCTCCATCAGAAGCCGCCTGTCCGTACCGTCACCGTTGATTATCAGGGTGTCCTGAAGCAGTTCGCAGAGCAATTCACAGCGTTTCTTATCCTTTTCAACAATTTTTACTTTAATACGCATCGCAGAAAGCTGCTGGGCAAGATAATAGGCAATGGTTCCTCCGCCCACTACCAGCGTATTCTTAACCTGATTCGTCTGGATTCCTATCTTGCGGAAAAACTCCATAGAATTCCTGGGAGATGCAATAATCGATACCATATCGCCGTCGTGAAGCACAAAATTACCGGCGGGAATCGTCACATCGTCCCCCCGTTCCACCGCTCCGATCAGTACGTCACAGCGAAGCTGGCTGTCCACGTCCATAACCGTCAAACCGTCCATATGAAATTCCGGTTTTATTTTAAATTTTAAAAGCTCCACCTTACCCTTGGCAAACGGGTCAATCTTAATCGCGGAAGGGAAGCGCAGAATTCTGGAAATCTCGGTAGCTGCCGCAAGCTCCGGATTGATAATCATGGAGATTCCCAGCTGTTCCTTGATAAATCCTATCTCATTACTGTATACAGGGTTCCTTACCCTAGCAATCGTGTGGCATTTGCCCGCCTTCTTGGCGATCAGGCAGCAAAACAGGTTTAATTCATCGGAACCTGTCACTGCTATCAGAATGTCGGCAGTCTGAACCCCGGCTTCCAATTGGGTGCTGATGCTGGCGCCGTTTCCAACCAGTTTAATAGCGTCAATATCTTCCGAAAAACTTTGCACCTCTCCGCCGACGTATCAACCATCACAACATTGTGGTCTTCCCTGACCAGTTGGTCTGCCAGTGTGACTCCAACTTTTCCACACCCGATAATGATAACTTCCATAAAGTCCTCCGTGCGTACACTTAATACAAGTCTGTACATTTTTGTCTAGAATGTCTATTTTCCTATTATACCACCATATCCTGTTTTTTCAAATAGAAAGAATAGAGAAAACGGCCATCTCCCCCTTGATATTGCAGAAATGACCGTCTTTCTATCATATTATTAACTTTTTTCACTCTTTACGGTATCTTTATACCGTCTTAATGCCATCTTAATTCTGTCTTTATATCATCTTAATTCTGTCTTAACGCCATCTTTATCTTGTCTTAACGTTTTCTTTAGCGTTACATCAGAGAAGACAGTACCGATGCCTTGGAAACGATACCGACAAGACTTCCATCCTCCTCGAGAACGGCTATCGGATATTTTGCCTCTGCCGCTATAGGCAGGATATCACTGATAACGGTATCTCTCGTCGTGGTCTCGACATCCGTCACATAGACTTCCTTCAGCGATTTTTCTTCTTTTCTCGCCCTGATCGCTGATTCAACATTTACAATGCCGAGGAACTTCATGTGGCGGCCCACCACATAGGCCGTGGACACTCCGTTGTTCTTCATCTCGCGGAGCGCATACTCGGGAGAATCCGTCTCACGCACCACGCAGGGAGTAATCATTACATTCTTTGCGCAGAGAACCTTCGTCATATCTGCACTGTTGATAAATTGGCGGACATAGTCGTCTGCCGGATTTGCGCTCATCTCCTCAGGCGTGCCCACCTGGATCAGGCGGCCGTCACGCATAATCGCCACAGTATCTCCCAGTTTAAACGCCTCATTGATATCATGTGTGATAAATACCACCGTCTTTTCCAGCTTCCTCTGCAGGGACAAAAGTTCAAACTGCATATCCTTTCTGACGAGAGGGTCTAATGCCGAGAACGGTTCATCCATTAAAAGCACCTCCGGATCGTTGGCCAATGCCCTGGCAATTCCAACTCTCTGTCTCATGCCGCCGGACAGATTGCCTATTAATGTATGCTCGTGGCCTTTCAGGCCGACAATCTCTATCATCTCCATCGCCTTGCGTTCCCGTTCCACCCTTGGAACGCCTTTAACTTCCAGGCCATAGACCACGTTACCGAGGACGTCCCTGTGGCTCATCAGGCCGAAGCTCTGGAAAACCATGGAAATCTTGTCCCGGCGGTATTCATTCAAGTCTTTCTTACTGAAAGTGTCGATTTCACTGTCCTCATACATGACCTGGCCGCTCGTCGGTTTGTTAAGCATATTCAGCATTCTGACCACCGTGGATTTGCCGGAGCCGGAAAGGCCGATGATGACAAACACCTCGCCTCTCTTAACCTTAAAGCTTACGTCCCAGAGCGCAACGGTGACACCCGTTTCTTTAAAAACTTCATCCTTGGTTTTTCCCTCTTTCATCAGCTTTGCGGCTTCTGCTTTGTTGGAGGCCCCGTACAGCTTTGTCAGATGATTCACCTGTAAAATATAATCATTCTCTTTTTCCCTGTCTTTTCCGTCGATAATCACTTTATTTTCTGCCATCCGCATTGTCCTCCTTTCTCTTGAACCATCCCTGAGTCAGTCGATCCATGAGAATTGCCACTATTACGACTGCCGTACCGGCCAGAAGTCCCCTGCCGATCTCAATACGGTTAACGCTGATAAGCACTTCCATTCCCAGTCCGGAGGCGCCAATCATGGAACAGGTAACTACCATGGCCATCGCCATCATAAGCGTCTGGTTGACGCCGGTCAGGATTGTCGGCAGGGCCTGTGGTATCTGAACTTTGAAAAGACACTGCCACTTCGTGGAGCCAAAGGATCTGGCAGCTTCCACCACTTCCGGATCCACCTGCCTGATACCATGGCTGGTCAGCCTGATTACAGGCACAATGGCATAAATAGTCGTGGCAATAACGGCCGGAGCTTTACCCAGTCCGAAGAAAAGCACTGCCGGAATCAGGTAAACAAACACAGGCATTGTCTGCATCGTATCCAGAATCGGCCGCACGATCACATTCGCCCTGTCGCTGCCTGAAATCATAATTCCCACAGGAAGGCCTATAAGAAGTGAAATCACAACAGACGCAAGCACAATCGACAGCGTTTCATACATCAAATCCCACAGCCCGATGGCTCCCACAAGGAACAGAAGGATACTGTAAATAATGCCATTTCTCACTTTACCGCTCAGTTTATAACCTCCGAAGAAAACAATTGCAATCAGAAGCCACCACGGAATCAAATTGAGGATTGCATTAAGAACATTGATCAGAATATTAAGCCCGTCCCTGATTGCCTTAAATACGGTTGACTGGTTCGCAAACGCTTTCACGGAAGTATCAAAGGCATTGACATCAATCGGAATCACAAACGGGAAATCAAAGAAATAATTTGTCTTCTCCTGTGAAAGGCCGAGCGCGCCCCTTACATCCTCCGCTTTGTCTTCCGGCAGCCACTGATCGATTAATTCACTATGCTCTGTCAAAAACCATTTTGCGGTATCGGTATAGGTAACTCCCTCGTTGTCCTGCATATAGGCAAGCGCTTCCGAGGTCAGCGCACTGCTGGTCTCATATTTTTCCAGGAATTCGCAGAACTCCGGCTCTTCCTCATAGAACTGGTTGCTGACGCCGACCGTAACATCGACAGACGGACAAGCGGTCTCTCCGGCTTTGTATTTCTCCAAATCCACATAGGGGTAATCTTCCAGGAGCACCATATCATACTTACCGGTCAGCCAGGTTGGTTCCCAATAATAACCGACAATCGGCTCACCCTTTTCAAAGGCGGAGGTAAATGCCGCCGAAAGCGCCGCATCCGACCCCGGCTGGAAGTAATTATACTGACTGTCAAGTCCGTTAAACTTCACCTTTTTCTGCATGATCTCATTGATTTCCCAGCCCGGGATTGCTCCGTAGATGCGTCCCATACCCGGTTTTTCATCATCCGGAAAAACATCTGCATACTTTTTTAAATCCTGCACGGTTTTGAGTCCCGGAGCCATCGGCTCAATTCCCCGCTCCGGATCTCCCTCTATCACGTATCTCGGAACGTAAAATCCCTGGATGTTGTCACCAAAGTTCGTTCCCAGATCCTTAAAGAGTCCGGCATCCCTGTCCTCATAATAGGTCGACAGGTTGTCCGTCCACTCCTCCATATTCACATCAATTTCACCGTTTTTCAAGGCCTCATGCATAATCGGGCTTGAACCCGGCATCTCCTTCCAGGTATAACCAAAAGCAGATTCCGCTACCAGGCCTGCAACTGCATTATGGAATTTCACACTGTCCCATCCTACATCGGCAAACGCAATCTCTCTTGATTTTGTACTGCATCCGGCCAGCCTGCTGCCCTAAGGTCAACACCATTGCCAGAACAGCAACTATTGTTCTTTTTTTCTTCATGTAACCCCTCCTGTCTGTCAATTTTTTGTAATACTATCCCGTTTCTGACTCTTTATCAGTATAACAGCTATTCACCGAATACGCAATGCTTAGCTAGCTAACAAAGAATTATTAACATTTCCTTAAGACAATTTTTAATAAATTGTCAGGATTATTAAAAATTTAAACTTTCGTTAATCGCTTGAAATTTTCAAAGAACAGCGGCTGGGTATTCCCTGCTGATAATAAGATGCAGAAACCGTAAACCTGGCGTCCGGGATATAAAAAAAAACCTTGGCTATGCAAGGTTTTCAGAAGCAGATAACGGAGTCGAACCCGCCTTTCCAGCTTGGGAAGCTAGCGTTCTACCGATGAACCATATCTGCAAAGTAAAGGCTCATGTATTGACTGTATCCAATGATTTATGCTGTGAACAATAACCATTATATCACAATTTCCCAAAAAGTCAACGAATGAGATTGACATATATTATTTAATCGTGTAATATAGTTAAGCAAATTTAATTAAATCAGTATAACTAAAGGAGTATACTATGACGATCACTGATAAAATGAACAGCTTCTATTATCATATGTCCCTGTATGAGCTTCAGATGATGAACGGAAGCGATTATTTCAACGGCCTGTCCTATAACAGCCTTCTCTATATTAATGTTATTGAACAGCTTGAGGACTGCACCGTAAGTAAACTGGCCCAAGCGCTCCATATAACCAAATCCGCCGTTACCATCAAAATCAATGAACTGGTCAGGCAAAAGCTTGTTCTGAAGGAACAAAGTTCCATGGATAAGCGGGTTTACTATCTGAGGCTGAGCCCGGAAATAGCCAATATAATGGGGCTCTATGATGAGATATTCCAGAAAGTGGAGTCAGATCTCAGAACAAAATATACAGAGGAACAGCTTGAACTGTTTGGGGACATCCTGCAGACGATTTCAGGCTATAATTGGAGGCAATTAAAAAATGAATAACGAACTGAACCGTGAAATTAATCTGAAATCAATCCTGGCATTTACCCTGCCCTCTATTTTTATGATGGTGGTAATGTCACTGTATACTATCGTGGACGGAATCTTCGTATCCCGTCTTATTAACACCAACGCATTTTCCGCAGTCAATATCATTTATCCGCTGATGAGCATTGTCATCGGTCTGGGCACTATGTTCGGAACCGGCACAACCGCCATCGTATCGAGAAAACTCGGAGAAGGAAGACAAAAAGAGGCAAAACCAGATCGTTACATTCATTATTCTGTTTACGATTGGTCTGGGCATAGCATTTTCCGTCGTCTCCTGCCTGTTTCTTGGTGATATTATTCATCTTCTGGGCGCCAATGACGCCGTTTTTGACTATTGCCGCGAATATGCGCTGCCGATTATTCTGTTTCTGCCCTTCAGCCTTCTGCAGGTGCAGTTCCAGAGCCTTTTTGTCGCCAACGGAAAACCGGGTACAGTGCTTTTGGTGACCCTGGTCAGCGGTCTTGCCAATGTTTTTCTGGACTATTACTTTATTGCAGTCTGCAATATGGGTGTAGCCGGCGCCGCCGTTGCAACAGGGATCGGCTACTTTATTGCCGCAGTCTTCGGACTGTACTATTTCGCACGCCACAGGAGGCTCCGCGCACTTTGTAAAACCACGCGCTTCCATGCAGACTCTTATGCGCGCCATGACCAACGGCTCGTCTGAAATGGTCAGCAACCTGTCTACCAGTGTTACGACCTTTTTATTTAACATTATCATGATGAGGCTCATCGGGCCTGACGGAGTGGCTGCAATTTCGATCCTTTTATATCTCGATTTTGTGCTGATCGCCATTAACCTTGGATATTCCATCGGTGTGGCTCCGCTATTCAGTTATAACTACGGAAGCGGTGATTGCCGGAAGCTGAAAAAGCTGTTTCGCATAAGCTTATATTTCTGTACCAGTGTCGGCGTAGTCATGACGGCGGGCACCGTTCTCTTTGCAGACTGGCTGGCTTCCGTATTCTCACCGGCCGGCAGCGCCGTACACGCACTTGCGGCTACCGGACTCAGAATATTTGCCGTCAGCTACCTGTTCAAAGGCTTCAGTATTTTACATCGGCTCTGTTCACGGCATTCGGCAACGGAACCCTGTCGGCCATCCTGTCCTTTATGCGAACTCTTATACTGCTGGTATCGGCGATCCTGCTCTTCTCCTCCCTCTTTGGGATTACGGGCGTCTGGTCGGCCACTCCGGCTGCGGAAACCATTGCATTTCTGCTGGCCGCTTTCCTGGCATGGAAATACGGAAAGGTTTACAGGTATCTGTAAATCGTTTATACTGGTACTGCCTGCGGCTTTGCCGGCGGCAAAGGAGGACCATTATGAATAAAAGCAAAAGCAGAAAATATCAGAAACAAAAAAATAATAACTTAAAAAAATATTCCAATATTAAAAAGATAGTGATTGGGCTGATAGCCCTGCTCTGTGTCTGCGGGCTGCTGCCGGAATTCATATCCGGTAGGCTGCTCGGAAACAGCCCTGATAATGCCGATTTTCAAAGTGCTTATGTTGCTGTTTCCGAAGCTGTTTCCGACGTACTTTCAGGTAATATTCCCAATTCACCAAAAGCTCCCGGAAGCGGCCGCTTTGAGGATATTCCCTCTGTCACGGATCCGTCTGAACGGAGCGGGCTCAGAGTGGATTTTCTCGACGTGGGCCAGGGCCTGTCCGTCCTGATAAATGCAGACGGCCACTTTATGCTTTATGACGGCGGTGACAGAACCGCCTCTTCCTTTGTCGTGGCGTATCTGAAAGAGAAGGGGGTTGCAAAGCTGGATTATATGGTGGCCTCCCATTATGACGCAGATCACCTGAATGGACTGGTAGGCGCGCTCAACGTCTTCAACACGGATATGATTCTCGGCCCCGGCTACGAAACCGATACAAAGATTTATAAATCATTTACCGATACGGTACAAAGGATGAAAAAAGAGGTAGTCCATCCGCAGCCGGGAGAACGGTATCCCTTGGGCGGGGGATATTTTGAAATTCTCTCCCCTCTTTCCGCCCAATACGATGATGTAAATAATTATTCGATTGCAATCCGGCTTGTCTACGGCGATACCTCTATTCTCCTGGCAGGCGATGCCGAACAGGAAAGCGAACAGGAGATGACGGAGTACTGGCCTGACTTGAAAGCCGATGTATTATGTGTCAGCCACCACGGTTCTCCCACCTCCACCGGGGAAGCCTTCCTCGACAGCGTTAATCCTTCCATCGCCGTTATAAGCTGCGGCAGGGATAATTCTTACGGTCACCCCGGCAAAGCGGTCCTGGAGCGCCTGGACAGCCGGAACATCACGGTTTTCCGTACTGATGAATCCGGTACCATCACCCTGACGAGCGATGGAAGCGCGCTGACCCTGCCGGCATCCTGACCTTTTTCGAACCAGCTGTATCTGAGCCTGCCGTCCGGCAGGATACTGTCCTAACTAAATTTTGTTAACGGTAACAGGCGCGCTCGGCGCGCCTGTTACCGCCGGCAGTTATAGCATCCGGATAGGACGCTTATACCTGCCTCATTTTCGGGTCTACCGCTTCTTTCGTACATTGTGGGTCTGGTTCTGGTTTCAGGTTTTACTTTCTGTGTAATACTGTTAAACTTTTCCAGGTTCTTTTTCTCCTGTATTTTTTCCTGCTGTTTCTGATTCATATTATCTGTCATCTGCTTCACCTCAATGTTAGTATGAGCGGCCGTGAAAAAAATATTTACTTTTTTTCAAATTTCTCTTGCTTTTTCTACAATTTAATGATATGATATACATCGCTCACCATTAAACGACATCGAGGCGTGGCTCAGTTTGGTAGAGCGCTGCGTTCGGGACGCAGAGGTCGCGTGTTCGAATCACGTCGCCTCGATTGAAGATTTAAGGCCTGTTGGTCAAGCGGTCAAGACGACGCCCTCTCACGGCGTAAACCCGGGTTCGATTCCCGGACAGGTCATTAAAGCTGTTGCAGATTGCAACAGCTTTTTCATTTAACAGGAAAGTACATCTGCGCGCGGAGCGTGCCGGTTATCGTTTAACATAAAAACGGTCCGCAGTTTATAGCCGCGGACCGTTTTTGTAAAGGAAGAACAACGTGACGTCTTTTAAGCTCTGTTTACGAAAGACTCACAGTCAGTACATTCTTTCTGAGTCGGGTTGGCCTCGTGTGTACCAACTTTAATCCTCTCTAATGCGCAGTAGTTTGCGTCCTTTGCATGGTTAGCGCAGTTAACAATTGTACATTCGATACAAGTATTCTTTCCGTTTGTTACCATAATGAGTATGCCTCCTTAAATAGATTTTATATTATTATCTGCATAATCGTACGATTTATGCGCGGAGGGCAAACGGAATTTTTTTACATTTATTCGTTTTTGACTTTATCGAAAGACGGGTTAAAAGCATAAAAGTTCTTGCTGTCGAGATGATCCTGGAGATCCCTGAGAGCCTCGCCGAAACGCTGGAAATGAACAATTTCACGCTCTCTCAGATATCGGATCGGATCGCAGACTTCCGGATCTTTTACGACACGGAGGATGTTGTCGTAAGTGGATCTTGCCTTTGTTCAGCCGCCATATCCTCAAAGAGGTCGGTAATCGGGTCTCCCTTGGACTGGAATTCACATGCATTGAAAGGTATTCCTCCCGCAGCCTGCGGCCAGATTCCTGTCGTATGGTCAATATAATACGGGCCGAAACCGGACTCTTTAATCTGTTCCGGCGTCAGGTTCCGTGTCAGCTGATGAATAATGGCCGCCACAATTTCCATATGTGCCAGTTCCTCGGTTCCGATATCCGTCAAAGGCCTTTTCCCACTTTGTAAGGCATGGAATACCGCTGGGAAAGATAACGCATGGAAGCTCCAATTTCTCCGTCCGGACCGCCATACTGACTCATGATAAACTGTGCCATCTGTGGATTGGACTGTTTAATTTTACCGGATACTGTAATCTCTTTTCATATTTCCACATACCTTACATCTCTCCTTCCCATGGCCATTTATCTGTCAGCCACGTCCATTTTGAATCGCTCTCAACTCCGTCGGTTGTAAGAGGGCCAAACTGCTGCTGATAGGCATCCACGGCTTCTTTCCGCAGCTGCACTACATAGTTATAATAATTCAGAGCGTTCATATCATCCGGGTGCGTATCCAGGTACAGGACGATATCGTCCACAGCAAAGCTCGCTTCATAAATTCTCTGCATTAGCGTTCTGGCAGTTTCGTTCATTTACATGCACCTCCCCATCACAAATGGCAGATCCAGCTCTGTGAATATCGTTCCCCTGCAAAAGCCTTCATCAAGGGGAGATGGCTGAGACCATCTCTGCATCGGCACATAGCCCATGCCGATCGGGAAGCGATCCAAATCTTCGCAGAATGCCATATTATTCTGTCCCTGCGCCATATTGCCGGGCATTGCCGGCATAGCTCCCATGTTCGCCGGAGCCGTTTCCATGTTTGCAGGAGCTGCTCCCATGTTTGCCGGAGCTGTTCCCATGTTTGCCGGAGCTGTTCCCATATTCATCGGAGCTGTCTCCCCGGCATACCCATTCCATCCTATCCGCAGCGCCTGACGGCATAGACGTATCAGCAGGCATCCATGGTGTGCGGCCTGACTGGCGGGAGTTCGATTCTGATCGCGGCTGTATCATTGTGGGCGGCATTCCGCAGGGAGGATATCCCTGATCCATGTACCAGGATGACATATCAGGCATGGGATCCTGTCTTCTGAAATCCATTCCGTCCGGATAATGAGGATTAAAACAATTCATATTCATTAAAACCTTTCCTGAGACTTATACTTTATACTATGTTGCGGAAAGAAAATTGACAAAAAAAGATGCGAAAAGGACCGGCTGACGGCCATTTCGCATCTTTAAAAAGCTTCTGTCTATCTGTTATTTTGTTACAGTTCAGCCTTCGGCCAAACTGTAACAAATGATGCACAGAAACGGCTACAAGCGCCATTGATTGTGGTGAAAAGTCAAAAACAGCGAAAACACCTCGCGGAATACATCCTGGCTGAGCTGTTTCGTTATTTTCTTGTCTGCAGCTCTTTCTTCCTTTTCTTTACAAAGGTATTTAATGATATCTTTTCTTGTTATAATGCCGATAAAATTTTTCTGATCGTCCAATACCGGGACAAAGTTCTGGTTCAGGGCTTTATCAATCAAATCTTCCATATCGGAATCCGCAAGAACCGGTTTATTGTCCGATCTTCTTGGAATCTCCGTAATGCGGATCCGCTCCGCATCTCTCAATGATAAATCATACTTATTTTTAATACCCCAAAGCAAATCCCCCTCTGTCAGCGTACCGATGTACCTTCCCTGACGGTTAACTATCGGAACAGCCGCATATTTGTGAAATTCCATCGTCTCCAGTGCCTGTCTGAGTGTATCATCATCATTTATGTACGCAACTTCACTTTTAGGTGTTAAAAAAAACAAAATATTCATCTGCCTTCTCCTTGTGTGTTCTATGCTGTCTAAGCACGGTACTATTATAACGCTCCCCTTTGAAAACTTTGTGAACAAATCATGATATTTCCATTAGATTTATTAAATTTTAAGAAATACCCCCGGGGTGTGTCTGATTAATATCCCAGAGCCTCGTCCACAAATACTATCTCTGCTTCCATCCCATTCGACGGACGCTCGATGATTACGGTTGACCGGCAGATTCTTCCCGGGCTGCTGCAGTCATAGCAGCGATCCCCCTTAGCCGCACACGGCGTAGCCGAACCGAGGCGGCGGGCGTTTTTCGGCGCCGCCACATTCTTAGCCCGTTCCATTGCCCTGGCAAGATCCGGCTCTATCTTATTGCTCCCCACAATAAAATATATTTTTTCCGGTCCATAGAGGGTCTGCGAAACACGGTTTCCCGTTCCGTCGATATTGACCAGTTCTCCCGTCTCGGACACTCCGTTTGCACTGGCCAGATAGACCTTTGCATCTCTTGCCTGCAGCAGAGTCTCTCTTCCCGGGATATCCCAATGCCAAATCACCTCGTTATTCTCCCTGAGACGCTCGGCCAGCCCCATCTCCTTCACCGTAATGTCTGCCTCCGATCGAAACGCTGGTCTCTTCTGATCCGGGCGGAAAGATAATCCGCCGCCTCTTTTGCAGTACTAAAAAAAGCTGTTTTAAAACCATGATTTTCAAAATTCTGTTTCAGTATTTCCTGATTCATAGCACTTCTCCTTGCAATATAATCGTAAATTAAATTGATTCACAGCTCTGCTCTGATTATTATAACCCCAGTTGTACCTCTAAGTAAACATGAAAAGATACAAAAATACCGCCGCACTTTATGCAAGGTCAAATTTCCTTTCCCTTCCATAAACTGCCGCGGCACTTTTATGATTATCATTATTCAGTTTTCTCAGTTCCTTCTGTCTTCCCGCCGACCGGTTACTCCAGATAATCCAGAGCGTCAACAGGCTGCCCTTCATGCATTAACTCGAAATAGACGTTATTGCCCTCGATTGAATAGTATTTTGTAGGCTCAGATACATATCCCAGCAGAGTGCCTTTTGTAACATACTCATTTTCTGCCACCTGGATATCTTTGAGCTGGCAGCATACGGCTGTGTACTCGTTGCCCAGGTCCAGGACTACGTAATTACCGATCTCCTCATTGAGCCTGACTCCAGAACTCCGTCTGCCGGCGCGCTTACCGGATCGCTGATATCACCCTGGATAATCAGGGCCGGATTGCATTTGTACTGATCGAGAGTCGGGAAGTATACGGTTGTCTCCATACTGTAATCCAACACTACATTTCCTTTGACAGGCCACTGCAACGTGCGCTGGCCCCCGAAATTAAGTGTCACTGCCTGGGCGGCGCCGTCTCCGGCTCCTGCTGCTTTTGCACTGTTTTCTCCTTTGTCTGCGGAGTCTGATTTGTCATCGGAAGAATAGGAAGCGTCTGAGCTTCCGGCCGCCTGGGCTTTTGTCTCAGCATTTTCCGTACTGCCGCCGTTTCCGGTTTTGTTCTGCGGTATGTTTTCCGCAAGAATTCCCTGAGTCTGAGGGACTTCCAGGTACGGATTCTGCTCGTTAATATTATCTCCCTTTCTAATCTTTACCGCTCCTGCTGCAGCTACTATAGTCAGCAGGCCTAACACCATCATCACAAGGAACAATTTGTCCTTGAACAACTGATTCATCTTATTTTTCACGTTTATCACCTCGGTTATATTCTTACCTGACCGAAGCTTTTTATTCAAAAACTACAACAATATTTTTATAATAAAATTCCAGTATTTTTCAGCCGTCCACCCTCCTTCGCTTTCAGGCCGGCGCCGTACTGGTCAAAACCGTAACCATGGCCTATCCCCTTTACCGTGCATCTGATATTGCCTTCCGCCTCCTCAAATGAATATGCCGGGGACGGAAGCCCCAGGGCATATTGTATCTCCTCGCCTCCATAGCTTTTTGGGCCCACCTGGATGGATTCCACATACCCGGCCTCGTCTTTTTTAATGACCTGGATACTTTCCAGCACCTCCTCCGGCCTGACTTCGGGCGAATCCGGCATCGAGTTAAGCCTGGCGGCCAAATCCTCCCTTGTAAACAGATATACGCCCAGGTAGTTTTCTCCCTCCACATCCCCGGCGGCATCCACCTGTACCAGATAGGGATGAAGTTCATCCCCGTTTCTCGTCATCCCGGCGCTCAGCCTGTGGAACAAGGGATCTATGTAGTCTCCATTATATTGTATCACCTGTCCGGCCGTCGCCTGGACCGCATCCCTTATTTTTTTGTAATTTGCCAGATAATCGGCTTTCCCCCACATTTCCTCCATCTGGCTCTGTTCCAGATAGTCTAGGTCCAGCGCCGACTCTTCAATCCGGTCCTTCCCCTGCATCTGCTTGCAGAGATAAGTCCTGGCTATAATCGCCTGTGCCTTGATGGCTTCCATATCATACCCGCCGGAATCTGCAGTGCCGTAATTCCAATCA
>SCPN01001531.1_pt1 | contig 40505 bp, 50 predicted proteins | sample 6106831 | NCBI WGS metagenome assembly SCPN01 (sample SAMN10720447, study PRJNA508395) | human gut metagenome | isolation source: Participant 1, 0 month | reverse complement strand
AAAATATGATCTGTACCACAACAAGGTGGTAGAAATATTGTATTCCTTGCTATTGTCTCTCGACAATGCCCACTACCGACACGCACTCTGCTCTACAAATATCTGCATTTTCTCCTTAAATCCATTTCATATCAGTTATAGTTAATTGGTGTTCGTACTTCTATAAGATTTCCTGATGGATCATAAAATCTTACAAGCTTCTGTCCACATTCAAGTTCCATTAATTCCGTAACATAACTTACAACATACTTGCCAGCACTCCAGTTTTTCAATAATACCTTCTATATCATTATCTTCAAAATAAAGTTCCGTCATATTGTTATGTGGAGTTGTAGGTATTTTTGTACTGTCATACCATACATCTACATCCTGTAATACAAGCCCCTCAGACATTATTACATTACCTTCCTGCCTTGTAATCACACGCAGTCCAAACAATTCTTCATAAAAATCAATTGATTCGTCAATGTTATCAACAATAATTAATACATTTTTCAAACTCATATTTTATGTTCCTGCCTCTTCGATTTCTTTTTGAATCCATGTCATAATTACATCTACAAGATAATCCTGCTGCACCTGACTTAGTTCCTTGCCAGGCTGCATTTTATGCCACTTTCGGATGCACTCCCTGCAGCATGTTGCTGTTGCGTGCTGGGCAATAAATACTGGATGTCCACACATTGGTGTCTGTTTACCATCATTTGCTATATATGCCGGAGCTTCTCTCTTTGCAATAAAATCCTTTGCATGTTGTCTGATTGTATCAAGGTCTCATCTCCCGACTCGGTCGTTGCTCCTGCTACGCAGGGTCGTCCACTGGACGACCGCAACCTTTTTCATTTATGTAATCAATATCTTTCTGCTTCAGATGGAAACTGCTACGAAACTTGGAATTATCCAGTCGTTCAAACAACTGCCTATACCATTCATCCTTCGTCATTAAAACTTCACTACTTCCGGCTCATGTGTAAATGATGAAAATGTAGCTGTCGCATTTTTTAAATAGAACACCTCTGTATTTCCATCATCTGCTGAGTACATATTCTGTAAAGATGGATAAGCATCGAGCATAGACTGTCTTGCTTCTCTTCTGTCATCTTCTACAAGTTCTCCGGCTACACGAAGCCACTCGCCATTTTTAAATGTACAGATTTCTACCTTCGGGTTTGCGTGAATCTGCTTTGAAACATCCTTTACCTTTCCAGTCTGAATATACAGCTTCCCTTCAAAAATATGTGCTGTTCCAAAAGGTCTTACCCTTGGCTGATCACCTTCTACTGTTGCCAAATAATATGTCTCTGCTTCTTTTAAAAATTGTACTACTCGTTCCATGATGTAATCCTCCTGTCGTCTTTTATAATTATTTATTTTGAAAAGCATTCATCTATTTCGTTTAAAGATTCTTCCTTTACATCCATAACGTTTGTTAATAAAAATCTTGTAACCTTCAATGTTTCATCAATAATTTTTTCTCTGTTATCAGAATATTTAATCTTCATCAAAAGAGAATATAATTCAACCTTATTAATCATGTTTAACATATTTGTTGTTTCATCCAATTTTTCCTGTGCTTTTTCATCTGAAATCATAATGCACCTCCTTTTCCTGTCGCAAACTTGTTTTTTCTTAATGTGTCTCTACTGCCATCCTGCCTGTTTACCAACTTCATCGCCTACAATAAAGCCAAGCAATGCTGCGAAATAATTGACATTCTTAGTCATCAATCCCATTACACAAATAACAATAATTGCCCCATTGCCTACCCATATTGCGGAGTTTCCCTGATTATGGTTTCTTCTGACCTTATACAACAGCCACTGAAGGAAAATAGTAAATATAAAAAATCCTATAGCATATAATATTATCTCCAACATAACTTACCACCTTCTCTCAGATTTCGTCCGGTTTCAAGAAATGTCCACAATTACATCTGACATATGGTCCATACTTACCTAATCCACCTTTCAATTCTCCACCATCTCTCTTAGGGCATTTTATATTATGAGAATTGATATACCAATTCATCAAATCAACAGTAAGATATTTCGTTTCTTTGCAGGCTTTATTAGAACATTTCAAATAAGCTGTACCTCTGGCATTCTTTGCGAGTATCATATGATTCTTACATTTTGGGCAAAACTCCTTTTCTTCAACAAAAGCTCCAAGACCATAATTCAATATAGAACCATTATCTTCTAAATTGCCACTGCTTGCAGCAAAAGAATTAGTAACAAGTTTACTCTTCTTATTATCCAGCTTTCTTATGTTCTGACCTACAACAACTGTTTCTATGTCCGTAAGTGCTTTTATCATTTCTACAGTATTCTTGCCTTTAATTCTAACCATAGAATGTACCACTGTGATCATTGATGTTGTCTTATCTACTTGGAACTTCCATTTTGCCGTAGGTAATCCATACCATACCACTTCATCATCAATTATAATCAATGGAAATGTCGCATTTTCTGTTCCAACACAATATTCTTTCCATTGTTCCGGAAGTTTAGCATAGTCATTTGATTTCATCTTAATGTCAACACCTCTGCTGTCTGCTTCATCAAGTATTTCAAACACTTGATGTTCAGTCTCTCTTAATTCTCCACTTGGAAGCGATACTACAGTCTGCCATTTTGCCTTTTTCATATCCTGTTCAAACATCGAAATTGCATCCTGTTCATTCATAAAGATTTTGATCATTCTGCCCGGATTTACAGATTCAATATAAGGCTGGAGTGTTTTATCATGATTATCTATTACTTGATGTTTTCCGTTCTTAATATGCTGCAATAACTTATAGAAAATATGATTTGTTCCTTTGAATACATTTTCCCAAAATCTTGCATTTGCAACTGTAATCACTTTTCCTTTGCCTCGTGTAATTGCTACATTAATCAGGCGGGCAACCTGATTAGGTTCTTTTCCCATCAGATATCCCACTGCACTCTTAGGATAACTTTCTACTGCATCAAAAACTATCACATCAGATTCTGAGCCCTGGAACTGATGTACTGTTGCACAGCTCACATTGGTCGTTCCCTTCGTATAATAATCCTTCAGCATTGCACGGATTAATCTGACCTGAGCTGCATATGGAGTAATAATACCGACGGTCTCAATATGATTCTGCTCAGCCTTAACAGCAGTAGAAAATGAAATAACCGCACTAAGTATATTAAATCTTGAACCATCTGTATTCTTATCCGCCGCACAATATGTTCCTGCCAGATCTATTAAATTTAATGCATCTCCCGGCAGAGGAGCACTCTTAATAACTAAATCATTATCTCTCTTCTTCTTTCCATTTATTACCTCTGCATTATCCTTCAACAATCTGTTATAAATAAATTTGCTAGGGAATTCTGAGATTGCCGGAGCCATTCGTCTTTGCTCATTCAACATGACAAGCCAAGGATGCCAGTACATATTTCCCTTTCCATCCACAATCTGCAAGTAAGAGAATATATCCACCTGCAATACACGAGAATCAGGACTCTGCGAAATAGGTGCTAACTGCCTAAAGTCACCTACACACATAAACTTTTCCTTAGCCAAAGCTGCTGCCGCAATAACCTGTGGTACATAAGCCATCGAAACCTCATCAAACATTACAAGGTCAAATTGTCGTTTTTCAAACATAGGATCAATCGTGGCTCTTGAAATAGTTGTTCCGATTACCTGCGCTCTCTCTACGTATTTTCTTTCCTCTTTTCTTATCTCGCCACGGATTTCCTTAATTTTATGTTCTACCTCGTCATACTCTTTGGACTTCATTTGATTTTTTGCTCGCAGTTCATCTCTTTTTGCCATCAAATGTTCCAGCTGACTTGCATAACTGTCACATTTACTAAGTGCATAATTGAATGATGTAGCGTATGGATTCTGAGAAAGTTCATCGTCTCTTACATATCCAAAACGCAAAATCTTTCCATCCTCCAAAATAGACTGCTTGTCCGTTCCAAGCATTTTCACAACCTGCTTAATCACACCATCGACTGATACATTACTGTGAGATACAATAAGAACAGACTTGCCCTGTGCAATATAACTGTTGGCAATCTTTGCCATTGTATATGTTTTACCGGTTCCCGGTGGTCCCCATACTGTCACAATATCATCCGTCTCAAGTTTGTGTTCTACTGCCGGCTGTCCTTTCGGTACATTTGCAATGTCTGTGTCAGTTGATAAATCCGGTCCCTCTTCCATTATTTTAATTGCCAATTTGTTAATATTAGGATTAAGGGAATTTATCTTCTTGTCTAATGCTTCAAGAAGTTTCCAAGGCTCTACCATCAGATATGCTGAGTTTACCTTATCATTCAGATCTCTGTCCAACAACAAAAGTATCTGAAAATCTTCACAGGATAAAACCGAACCTACTGCTCTCAACCCACCTGCTGCCTCTACTACAACTGGTGCATCATCCGGCAGATGCAATTCTGTTTCCATCTCAAATAGATAAGTGTAGATTCCTTTATCACTTTTGACCAGTTTGTTTCCATTTACAATTTTATATTTTTTACCTTTTCCTTGTTTCAGGTAATGAATTTCTCTTCTTAATGCATCAGAGTATTCCTTTATATCTGATGAAGTATATGATGGCTGCTCATTAGTCGCAGATATACTGCTTCCATCTGCCATAATGGTATTTGTACTTTTTGCTCCATTGTCCATTGTTTTAATAAGCAATCCAACAATATCAATTGTCCTATTATACTCTGCTTCTGTCATCTGACACACTGCTACCTGCATCAACATAGTTGTCTTAGATATGTTAATTTTATAGGATGTCGTAATTCTCTTATGATTGCTGCACAGAAAGATAAATTCGATTGTTGATCCACTTATAAATATTTTCTTATCATCTTCTGGAATACTAATCGTTACATTCTTTGACCTATCATGTGTCAATAACTCATAATCCATTCTTGAAGAATGCATCTTCCCAAATTTATCCGTAAGAATGCACTTCTCAAGAACCGAATCCACTTCCTCACCCTTATTAGCATAGAGAAACTTAAATGATGCTTCTATTCTATCTGCAAACTCCTTTATTACAGGCAATGTCATCTTAAAATGTGAATCATTGAAATTCTTTGAAATCACGGGCTGATATGCACTCTTTACTTCGGAATTTATTCCTTTGTCCACAAATGCCAGTCGCATTACATCCAATACATCATCCCTGACACTACTCTCAATAGCCTGCGCCATTAGAAACTTCTCGATATTAGAAAGTCCCATTTTAAGCTCTCTTTCGCTCTTAAATGGGACTCCTTTCATAGCCTCTCCAAGCCCCGCCTGAAAAAGCATCTGCATAATATTCTTTTCCACTGAATAATCGGCAAATAAATCATTGCATAATGCGACACACAGTTTTCTATTCTGATATATATCGTATCCGTATCCTTCTGTCATTTTCTCAAATATCTTAACCATTTCTGCTGTATGCCACATAATGTTCACTCTCCAATACTTAGTATATTCTGATCCAGTAAGTTCCCACCTTCTCATTTGGAATCTGCTGGACTTTAACTGCTCTGCTCTGTCCTCCTGCTGCAATCTTTGCAACCATACCTGCAAGCTCTGACCGTCTTAGTTTGGGAAATAAACTATCTATCCGAAAATATAATTTATCCTGACCTTGCTCTATCTCTTGTGTTATATATGCTATCAGTTGACTTCTACTTCTAAATGTCAGCCCGTTTCCTTCAAAATAATTATCTTTTAATGAAATACATTTCGGCATCTCATCTTCAAAGCTATGTGTTCTGCTTATAATCTCATCTGTTACATTGAAATAATCATATGCAATTCTCCCCTTGGAAGCTCCGATATCCCATGTCACATCCACCTGATATGGACTCCCATCAATATCAATAACATTCCAAGCATGGTGTTCTTTCTTACCATTTGCCTCTGCTTCTCCAGTAGCCACAATACACTTGATATCCACCGCATTCAGCAATACTTTTACAGCTTTGGCAATTCCCTCACACTGGGCTTTCTGCTTTGCAAAAACTCCTACAATGTTATGTGAGAGAACTACTCTAGCCGGTTCATCCATGTCTGAGCCTTTAAAATCATATTTCACATTTTTACAAAACCAGTCATGGACTCTTATTTCTTTCTCATAATCTGTGCCTTCTGTCAGTTTTAACTGTGCAGCCAGATTATTCACTGCGTTTTCTATGTTACGGTTATACTTTCGAACAGTTTCCCTGCTGTAAAAATACTGTGGACAGATTGCTGTATGACCAAATGCATCCGTTGCCCAGTTACAGGCCGATTGATTGATATAGTATATCAACGGATTATCCCTCGTCATTGCCCGGAATATTTTGTTGAATACTTCTTTTGATAACTGCCCTCTAATTGGAATAGGAATGACATCCTCATGAGCCATCAGCCCATTGTAGAAAGCCTTGTAAACCGCCTGCTCCTGCTTATTCAGTTGTGCATAATAGTAGCGGTCTACAATCACATCCGCTTCCTCCTTTATTTGTCTATATAAGCCATAACCACAGTGACATCATCACCGCATCCAAGCTCACTTGTCTCCTTGAGCCACTTTTCAAGATTATCTCTTACTGCCTCGTATCCATGCTCGCCAATCATTTTATAATACTCTCTACAGGTTTTATGGAACTCCTCTTCGTTCACAAAACTGTTGGAAAATCCATCTGTCGAAAGCATATACAAATATGGCACATCATCTGCTGCATTCTTTCTCCTTACGGATGCTACCGATTTTCTCCATGCATCCAGTTTGGATAAAGAATGTGTCTCTGTACCCAGGAACTTCTCCGGCTCTACCAATGGAGAAATCTCATCACCTGTAATATAGTTGATGTCGCCATCACCTATCTGAAATGAGAATACAAAGGTATCTGTAATCAGCATTCCTAACAATGTCGTACCATACAGCGAATATACTTTCTTCCAGTCTGTATTGCCATTATCGTCCTTAACATTCTCTGCCTTATTCTTATAATAGGATTGTTTTACTCTTGCCTGCCATTCTTCACATATATCCTGTGCGAAGCGCATATCGCCTTCTCTGTTCAGAAATGTTACCAGATTCGTAAGACCATCCTTTTCTTTTCCATAATTGAGCAGATAGTTTTTCATTACTGTGCAGAAAGTATTTACCGCAATCAAAGAACCTCTGTCGCTTCTGGGGCACTTTGAGCTGCCATGTCCATCTGCTACAGCTATAATCGTGATCTTATCTGAAATTTCTTCTATCTTGCAGTTATCCTGAAGAGGTAATCCATTCTTTTCGTGAGTAGCGCCTTTTACACTTTTGCCAAATACATAACGCTTCATGAAATCCCTCCTTTTTACCAAACTGCTCCATCGTCAAAGTCATCCGGACTAGGAATATTACTCATATCTATAACAAGTGGTGCGCCTCCATTTGCAGGTGCAAAAGGATCTCCACTGCCTGCAGGTGTAGATACTGCGTCAGCATTCATAGGTTTGCTTGCCGGAGCGGATACCATAGATGCAGTTGTAGACGCCCATTTAATCATCTTTGCAAGTGCAGCTGCATTATTTGCCTGTAATATCAGTTCCTTATTACCTGTGAAGTCTTCAAGCACATCATCATCTGCATCCGAACCAATAGAAATCGCAATCTTAACTGCTTTCTTGAACCATGGAAGTGCTTTTAACTTATTCAGTCCATCCTTGTAAGAATCCGTTGGCTGTCCATCAGACAATAAAACAATTACCGGTGGTAATGCTCGTGTTGGCATTGGCGGAATAGAAAGCTGTGCTGCCAATAATTCAAATGCCTTTCCCATCTCTGTTACACCATTTGCTTCCAACGGATTCCATGAATAATCCTCAACCGGTACAGGCTTTGCAGTAAGCCAGCTTGCCCCGGATGAAAACTGAAGTGCCCTGATAAGCAGCTGTGCATTCGGGTTATTATCCGCAGCTGATGCCATCTCCGGAATACACTCCTCAATAGCTGTATTCACCACTTCCATCTTTCCGTCATAAGACATTGAACCTGAACAATCCACTACCCAAAAGAAATGAATCGGTCTGCTTGCCAGTTCTCCACCTGGTCTTTGTAAATCTGCCATAACAATTTCCTCCTTTTACTTGAACTCTCCGACGGACTCGGAGAAATGTATTTTCACGCCTGCTGCAATACCTGCTGTCTTTCCTACTTCAACAGGAATCTGTGTTCCATTCGCTTTTTCATAAGTCCAGTTTAATTTATCTTCATTGCGGATTCCCCATAATGCAGGGTTCTTTGGATTCTGAACTACTTCTCCAACTACTGTTTCCATATCAAAATCACTATAAATGTGATGATGTAACAGCTTACTGTTCTGGTTCAGCACTACAGTATTCTTTCCAATTACAATCCTTGTTGGTACTTTCACTGTCTGCTGGCAATTCCAACATGTATGTGCCACACCATTTGCTTCCAGACTTTCATCATAGAAAACACTTGCACCACAGGTGCATTTCATCAACCCACTCATCATATTTGCAAACAGGTTCATCCATTCAGGCTCCGTTACTCGCTTGCTTGGATTATTTAGTCCGACTGTAAAAGATTTGATAAACAACTGGCGCAGCTGTTCCGGATATAACGGCCAATAAATATTGGCGTTATCATGAATTCCCGGTACTGGTCTGTTTGTCTTATTATCCGGATCGAAGATAAAAATAGGATTCGTTCCATAGAGCTTTACTCTGGCTGCCATATCCATACACTTGATACTGGCTTCCTGCTTCCCCTCCAATGGGTGATTTACCATGAAAAGGTAAAACAGTAATACCGCTAATGAATATCTGTCCGTATCCCTTGATGGTCTCGCTTCACCTCTTACAATCTCAGGTGCCATAAATCCCGGTGTACCAAGAACTCCTCCTGGCTTGCTGTTGCCATATGATACATTATCATTGTCGCAAATTAAGACATCTCCGTTATCCGGATTAAAGAAAAGATTTCCAAATGAAATATCCTGATACTTTGCCCCGGCAATATGTAGATTTCGATAACCTTTTGTAAGGTTAAATGCGGTCCTGCATATGACATAAAATGAAGGATTTACACGATTCTTCATCAAATCCACTATGCTCTTATAATTCTTTGGACGAAGCGGCATAATATATCCAAACAAGTTTCCCTGCGACGGAACAATCAGTTCCATCGGCCAGAGAAACGAACTATCCGGTGCTCCCTTTGCAATAATCTCTTCCAATAATTTCTTCTGTCGTGCTGTAGTACTTCCCTTGAAATACCATTTCAACGCATAATGCTTTCCATCACATTCCACATCATAAACTTCACCTTGTCCACCGGCACCCAGAAGATTCACTACCGTATACTTATTTCCACTTTCCGAAGTAAGTATTGCTCCGTTTTTTAACTGTCCCTCCATTATGGAATCTGCCTCCTTTGCTTCACAAGCTGTAATACTTCATATAATAGATTTCCATCATCAACATATATATTGTATGTTTTACTGCCAAACTGCAGTTCACAGGCATCTACATACGGAGTTACCGCTGTTAGATATCTATATGTTTTATCAAACCCCTTTTCAGAAGCTTGAAATACAATTCTCTGATTAGTCACATACAGGATTCCCCGATGCTGTACAAGCTCACCATGCTCAATAGGCTTCGCCACACCCACATTCCAACGATTGCCTTTTAATAATCCCGGTGTACTGTGTCCCACATGCCGGTATTGCTTTACTACCTTGATTTCAAGATTGATTGCTTTATCAATATAATGGATTTTCTCACCACGCTTGAGAAATAAGCTGTCTGTATTCAATATCGGTAATCTTCCTGCACGAATCTCATTCTTAGCCGCTGTAGGAAGTATGGAATTTATCTTAGGTGGCTGATTACTGCCAAATATTGCATCCAATAAGCCCATACATATCACCTCTTTCCTGTATTCTATCGTAATTTCATACTTTATGTGTCGCATCGCTGGCGACATTACACCAGCTGATACTTAATCTTATTCTTCCTGCAATACTGCTCTGCAAAAGAACCAAAGGGCATTGCACAATAAACATATCATCCGTTCCCGTAAAGCATCCTGACCAATCTGCTGTACACTTTCTGGAATTATAATAAAATCCAGACTGGAGCAGCCGAAAATGCTCGTTCACCAATCTCATTCAGTTTTCATGCAGCTCCACCTTTTTTAAGCCACTACAATTCATAAACATCCGATCAGTTATCCTTGCAATGTTATCCGGTATCTTAATATGTTCCAGCGATTGGCACTCTGCCAATAACCCATCACCTATCCAGAATACACTCTTTGGAATATCAAGTGTCCGTAATCCGGTTCCTTTAAAGACTGCGTCTCCGATTGTCTTAAGCAGTATAGGCAATGAGATTGATTTTAAACTGTTACAATTTTCAAAAGCTGAGTTTTCAATCTCTTCTACGCTGACCGGTAATACCACCTGATGTAATTTCTCACAATAAGAAAAAGCATTTAAACCTATGTATTTAAAGCCTTCCGTCAGAATTGCCTCTTCTATTGAAGATTTGTTAAAACTGTTATCCGCAATCTCTATAACATTTTCATTGCCAGACCTATTTTGAAATATAACTGTCTGGTTCTTATCTCCACGGAATCCGGTTACAGCCAGTCCATTGCCTCTGCAGCTTTTTTCATATACAAATAAATCTCCATATGATTTTCCCGAAGATGACTGATTATCTTTTATCGCCGGACCACCACCCTGCTTCTGCACTGATATGTCACAGGCTTTTCCCAATACTTTATTACCATAACAAGAACACCATACTGACACGATCCAGTCTGCATTCACTCTGCTGATGCCATAGTCATCCATCAACTGCTTCACATACCGGAAAGCAAATGTATTATTGAGCAGATTCGCCTTCTGAATATCCTGTGCAATTCCCATGTTGTATGCCATAAGAATCAGATTGATATTCTTTGCCTCTTCCGGAAATATATCTTTTACCAATGCAGTAAACTGTCTCTTATCATCTATTGAATTTTCATACTGTCGAAGCATTGCTTCAAAATCCTGCTCAAAAATATCTCATCACCTTCTTTACTCTACGCCCAAGGCTTTATATACTGCTTCTTCCGGAGAAGAATAAAATATCAGACTGAACGCTCCAACTAAGTCAGATGGTACAGTTCCAAGATCTGCTGCCGATGTGATTGGAAGCAGAACTTTTTTTGCTCCACTATCGAGGCACACCTGCAATGTACTTGCTAAATCTTCTACCTTAATAAGTGTTCCACCGATACTAATCTCACCAAGTACTGCAAGACTGCTGATTGGAGGCTTACTAAGTGCCGCTGATGAAATAGCAATTAGTGTAGGAAGTGCAAGATTTCCTGTCATTCCAAGTCCTTGCATATCCTGATAATTGATGATGTAATCCTTAGTTGTTGTACTGATTGAACCTGATATTGCATTGCCGTTTGCCTTCAGATAATTAAATGCCGTATTGGTTGCTTCCTTCGGCTCTTTTCCTGAACCAATACCTGTACAAGTCAGCTTTCCATTTCCCGGCATCATCTGTGTTTCAAGACGATAACAGCCTATCATTCCAGTCTTTGACTTTGATACTGTATATAAGCATCCTGGTTTGCCCATACCTTCAGGAATCATCTTTCCGCCGCCTTGCTCCGGTACAGTTACAAAATGCTCATCAAAACTATCATTGTCTATGTATGAGAAGTTCACATCATAGAACTCCATTCCACCAATCTTCTTAAGCTGCTCTTTTACTCGCCTACGAAGTTCAAGTGAAATATCCATAATCTCTGCAACTTCATCCTTGCTGACTTCTCCATCCGGATAAATCAATTTGATAAATCCAGAAATCAGCTTACGAACAGCAATTGCATCTCTCTGATTTAAATTATTTCCTAATTTGAAATACTTCTCTGCTATATTGCTGTAATTATCCTTACGAAGCTCACGCATAAACTCGGACAGATAATCTGTGATAAATCCATAATCATTTGTAAATGAATCCGGTCTGTACTTAGGAATCTCCCATCCCGGTATATATGCATGGAAACGGTCAAGAAAAGCAGTATCCGTACCCATTTCAGGAGGGAATGGATCAAACAGACTTGATGTCTTCTGCAAAGTCTCCACACTCTGATTGATATTACCTACAAAGACCATAGATGCCTTTGCCTGTATCTCAGCCTTGCCACGGGAAAATGCACCTGATGCCATATATCCCTTCATAATCTGGATACCATCTTTATCCTTAAACTTGATGCCAGCGACCTCGTCAAATGCTACAACATCCCACATTCCGACAAGACCTACTGTGTTGTTAGACATGTTATAAAACAGATTTGCTACTGTAGTCTGTCCTCCGGCGACAAGGATACTGTTTGGAGAAATCTGCTCATATATGTATGATTTACCTGTAGAACGAGGTCCTAATTCACACATATTAAAGTTGTTCTCAACAAGTGGAATCATACGGGCAATCAATAACCATTTAGCTCTGTCAGAAAGCTTGTCCGGCTCCATACCAGTAGAACGAAGCAGAATATCCATCCACTCTTCCTTAGTAAATGCCTTACGACCATTCTTTACTTCATCCATATCCACATGTGGCATCTGAATCGGTGTCAGCTTTCTGATACGGATAGGCTGTGTATTCTTCTTATCTTCCTCTATAAACTCATAATCTAGCTGAAGAATACACCAGATACCACCACAAAGCAGGCGGTCATAATCCTTTACATAGTCAGCACTGATAGGAATATTCTTAATACCGAGGTTAGAGAAGGTTGCCTCGTACCGGTCTTCCTTTGTATTAAGAACTACTGTAATCCTGTCAATAACTGTATAGCTTCCTCTCTCTCGAAGAAGTGACAATATCTTCTGTGCTTCATCCGGGCGAACATAGTTATCACGCAGAATACGCTTAACATTGTCTACTCCCTCGTCAATAATCTCCTGATCGTCTGAATTGCAATACTGACCGAGAAGATATTCCAGTACATATACCGGAACATTTGCTCCTTCTCTGATTGATTTTGTTAAATCCTTACGAACAATACGACCATCATAATATTGACGGAGTTTCTGCTTTATAATTTCTCGTCTATCGTCAGTTTCTGATATATTATTATATTCATTAATTTGATCCATCACTATTCTCCTTTGACCTGTAACTATTGATTTTTTCTATTATTGCGTCAACTGGATACAATCTATCATTTGGATTTTGACAAAAAAGTTCATTAAACACATCATCTAAATATTTATACTCTGGTGCCACTTTTGATATCTTCGTGTAATTACCAGCTCCTACCAATTCACCTGTAAACATCTCTACTAGAATAAGTCCAGCAGCATAAACATCAGCTCTTCCGTCAACATTTTTTGCATTTCCCTTTATTCTCTGCTCTGGTGCTGCATACTGAAAATTTGCCATTCTATCGGATGCCTTTGTTTTCACACTTGCAATAATATCTTCTTCACAAAAATGAGCTATTCCAAAATCCGCTATAACAGCATTATTAGTTTCATCTAAAAATAAAATGTTCTCAGGCTTAATATCTCTATGATAGGCACCCTTCTCATGTGCATACTTAAGACCATACAAAATATTAATAAATATCTCTTCTGCGTCACTATGTTGTATGTGCTTTTTAATTCTATCTCTTAATGTTTCTTTTGCTAACGGCATAACATAAAAGATCATATTATTACCTATGGTCCCATGATCATAGATTTCAATAATGTTTTTATTTTGGTTTCTTTCACAAAAATTAATCTCATTACTAAATCTTGCAAGTTTACTCCCTTGTTCCCTCAATACTACTTTAATTGCTATTATTCTATTTCTAGAATCCTCTGCTTTATATACCTTACCATTACCTCCTTGAGCAATAAATTCGCTGATTGTATATGTCTCAAACGCAGAATATACTCTATCACCTTTATTCAATTTAATATCATTAACTCTAGAAATCGATTCTAAATCCTGATCTCCTATTCTTGCTAATTTTCCTTGATTCAGCCTATAAGGCAAATCAAATTTTTTTAAAAGTTCATTTACCTTAATCGTATATGCATATCGCTGTTCTTTTTTTATCCATCTACTAAATGCAATCTCTACAAACTTTTTGATACTTTCATAATCTACATGCATATTAAAACCTGAATATGACTCTCCATATTCAATGTTATATTCCTGCTCCATATCAATATTTAATTCATATGTTCCACCATTCCAGCCACTATTGTAATATATGTATTCATCCTTAATGAAATTTTTATTCAATGCATCTGATTCAAACCAAGCATTAAAACTTTTCCAAAATTTTTGCCAGTTTTCCGGTTCTTCATCATTCAAGTTTCTTAAAAAAAGTATTTTGTTTGTAGTCACATTAATCACTCCTATTAAAATCCAAAATCATCAACAAACGCAATATCAATCATAAACTCATACTGCTGCAAGATATTCTTCTCATCATTTGCATCTGCCAATACAAGATAATACTTGTCTCCATACTTATATTCTCTTGATTTCAAAGTAAACTTCTCATGGAAAGTTCTCCTCTCCGGCGCATCTTCCCTGCTATTCGCAATCATAGGCACATCAAATGAAATCTTTTCGCCATCTTCCGTAGTAAAGTACGCCACAATACTTCTTGCTTTCATAGTGTCGGTGACTTTCTCTGTCTGAATAAAATCAAAGTATGTGATAAGGTTTGTCACCTTACGGGTAACAGATGTCAGGACAACATCCACATAATCGTATGCTACACCTCTGGTATTTGTTGTCAGTTCAATTATCGGAACTATCATCTCCTGCAGAGATGTACCGCCATGTACATAATTCTGTCCACCTCCGGCAACCTTGAAAATATCTGCTCCAACCGGAGTATCCACATATAGTTTATTGAGATATGCCATTGTTCTTGCCATGATTCCTTGTTCATTTACTGCATCTTCTGTAATAATGAATCTCTTGTTGGTATATAAGCATTTATCCTTTGGATATGATACCTTGTCAAACTCCTGTAATCTGTCTCTCTTATATAAGAAGCCATGATCTGCAGTTATGAAAACTTTGGTGCCGATACATAACCAGTCAGTTTCTTTACCAACTTATGTATCTCTTCTATAGCCTCAGCACAAGCGTTAAATACCTCATTTTCACTTGCGGGCTTGTCTCCTCTTGCATCCACCTGATTGTGATAAATGTACACGATATTCTTGCCCTGAATTAATTCCCTGATTCGAGCCTGATTTTTTGCCACATCAAATGACAATGCCACGTTATTTTCATTATAAGATTTCAGTATCTTGTCTCTCTGCTCCATACTTGCACATGCCTGTCCATCAACAGTCACATTCAAGTTGCCATCCACCTGCATCTCTTTATGGAAGCAGACTTGCCATTCCAACAGATGTCACAGAAGGCAGGCTGCTAAATACACTCCATCTTAGGTGTACATTTCTCGTCCATTCCAATCTGCCGAAAAGTTCCTTTGCACACTCATATCGGAAAGCATCGAAATGATAACAATGACTCTCTGCTTTCCATCGTAGCCTCTAATATAATGCTTGTAAAATCTTCCTGCTTAGGCAGGTCTAGCATTCATTAACTCATTTGTGAAATTCTCATTCCACTTTGATGTTATCTTCTGCAAGTATATATTCGCATAAATATTCTCCTTCTGTCTTACATCAGAGAATTTACTGTTATCTTCAATCTGGTCATATGCGTAATAAAACCATCTATAATATGAATCTATCAGGTATGACTCTTTCTGATAATTTGCAACCAATGTCTTAATATCACTTGATAAACTCCATAAGTGATATAGACTTCATCATCAAATATGCATACTTGATAGTTGTATATTCATTCTTGTATCTTTTGCTATAGTGATATGCCTTAGACATTCTCTGGTCAGCTATCTGAGCAATATTAAGTCCATCAATCTGTGCATCTAAAATCTCATCATTTAACTGCTCCAATGCCCAATCAATAATAATATCATCTAACCCGGCAAAAGCATCACATGCAAAAATGTCAGACATCTGGAGCGAACTGTCTTTTTTCTTCTCTACATCTTTCTTTAATCCATCCTGTATTCTTGTCACAAAACGCAATGATTTATCTATTCTATCTACCAGTTTGTCATAGGCATCCTGATAATTCACATTGTCCATGATATTACGGATAAAAATCACAACATCATTACGCTTCTTAAGAATATAAGTCCTCATTGCTTCCGGAACAGTAGCTTTCAATGTAGATGATGCATAAGTTAATATCATACAAGCAGACAAATCATCTATGTTTGGCTTATCTGACTTATATCCAAAGAATTTTTCGCAAAGTTCCCAGAACTTATCGATCAATCCATTATCATCCAATGCCTTAAAATACTTCTCATTGTCACCAAGCATCATCTGCTTAACTACTTCCTCAAAATTTGGAGTCTTTACATCCGTGAGTACAGCAATCAAACCAATATCAATTGTCTGAGCATTGTAATAGTCAATTCCAAGTTCCTTAAACTTCTCAATACGATGCTTATTTTTCCAGAAATTACCATACTGCGACAAATGCTCCTTAAAACGATTATCAATGCCAATCTCCTGAGACATCTGCGATACTCTGTCTGTATAATAAGGTGTTGAGTAATAATACATATCTGCGAGAGGATTCTCTGCATCACTTGGCTTTGCAAAGGTTGCATAGACAAGATATTTACTCTCTTTATCCTCTTCGTTTAATAGATACTTTGAATAGAGCCAGTTTGTACCATCAAGAATGTGCAGCTTTACATCACCAAGCTGCAGTTCCGATACCTCATCCTCGTAGTCACCTTTATCATCAAACCAGAATATGATTCTTGTCTCTGATTTGGCAAATTCTGTATTTAATTGATCCTGTATGTTCTGTAAATCCATATTTCACCTTCTAATCCATTTGAGCAGGTGGTCTGCACAAATTACATTTATTCAATCAATATGATAATAGTATCCAGTAAGTAATTGCTAATGGATACTAATCGGACACTATCGGATACTTATCGAACACTTTGTATCCGATATTCCACAAAAGTGTCCGATAGTGTTCAATAAATTGTTCGATAAGCAAAAATTTGTTCCATCATGATATCTTCAATTTACTCTCAAACCATGAAATAATTATTCAACAATACAGACTTATCATTTTGAAATAGGCTCCATCAATTTTAAAAACTCTCTACCTAACGAAGTAATTTCATATGAATTATTATTTCCTAACTTTTTTACTTTACTTGGGAACCTAACACTTTTAGGATTCTTCGAATTACTTTGCTTATCAATATCTTTTAGATAATCAATAATTATAGCTAAATCCATATCTCTAATGTCAACATTTTTATTCTGAAGCAAGCCAAAGCGTTCTAATTTTTCTTTCACAAAACGATATTGCATATCTGAAATATCAACATCCTGCATGACAGAATAATAATTCTCTTCATGTTCATAAGAAAAACATTTTAATACACGAATATCTAAATCACTTAATTCGGTAAGCGTTTTAAAAAACATAAGTGTCATATCCTCATTAGGATTTTCAATACACATCAAATTTATAAAACCATTAATTCCATATTTTACTTTTGATTCTTGTATTTCGTCATATATTGTATCAAGCATCATCTCACAGTATTTCGTCCGAAACATCTGATCTTGATTATTTTTTTCTAGCACTTCTAGTTGAGCCTCAATTAAAGAATCATTCTTCTGTAATACTTCAATAGCTTTTTTTATATTTCTTTCAAGGCGATTCTGTTTCCATCCCAATCGTATATTGTTGATTCTTGGGAAAACAGCCCCCAAAATCTCACATATTATCGATGCCGTAGCTTCGGACACAACCATTTCCGAAATCTGTTTAACAACTTCTGGTAAAATTTCCCCCAATGTTACATCCAATGCTTCTTCATTTGATGCATGAAATAAATCTAATACATTTTCCTTGCTCATAGTTAATCTCCTGATATTACATTCATACTAGTACCATGAATTATTTTTTACTACTTTCCAAAATCTTTTCTTGCATGTTCAAAACTATACTGTAGCTTTTCCACACTCCAATCATACGAGAAAAATGCATCATACTGCTCTTTCAAAGAAATCCACCAAGATTCATCTCCTTGCCACTTAGTATTTCCTATAACTATCTTAAGTTCTTTAGTCACATCCTGTAAAAAGCCTTCAGCAAATTCTCCTCCTGCTCCATGATAGAATGAACCCCAATTTATCAAATGAGTTTCATACCAATATTCTGAATTATTCTCCGGAAGTTCATATTTGTTAATATACTTTCGCAATTTTTCTTCCTTCGCACATTTCTTAAGCAATACCGGAATAACATAATGCGCAGATTTATTTCGGACTACTCTTGATACAGCATTCCACCATTCCATATCGCATCCATCCATCAAATGTGTGCTTTTATCCTCATTTATCGCCTCCGATAAAGAACCATACTTGTTTAACTGAGAAGCTGAATCTTCTCGTTTCATTCCTGAATCTTTATCATTTAAAATTGCTGCCCTCAGTACATGCTCCATCAATAAACAAAGATTCGTAATAGAACTCTCATAATTTCCTACCATAAATGACAATACAGCTTCTTTGTACAAGCAATTAATTGACGGATCAATCCATGGCAAAGGCTCTGGTATTCTCTTTGCATTATTTGTTAAATTGTAAAGTAAATTACCACCATAACCAACATCTGGTGTAATATGCCATACCTTCATGTGCTCGTGCTCCTATGTTTTTGCCAGCAAATCTTAACTTACAATCTGAAATATTCTCGAATCATATGTATCGGAATCAACAACAGATACTCTGCAATTAATCCATCGAAGTTTTTTATTCATACTGTCCTGTAATTCCTTCATAATCATCTTTTTAGTTCGGGTTCTTGTACCAAAATCACCTTCCAGAAACAAAATTACATATTTCTTTTTTGAATCATTCGAAAAACTATCTTCTGACAGAAATTGAATGTATTCCTTCAATTCATTCAAACATTCTTTTGTATTTCCAAAGGATTTTGCCCCAACCAAAGCTGCTATTGTCATTGCTGTTTTCTGTGCCATTTCAATATCCAGACTGTCACGTCCTTCCACGTCAACGGATGTATGGGTTGTATTGCGTTTTCGGTTATCCGGAGTAATTCTCCACCGATTGTTACCTTCATCTCCAGTACAATTTTTTACTTCTATAAATGCGATCTTATCATTAGCAACAGAAATAAAATCAACACCTTTTGCCTCTGGCAACTTATTAAAGTAATCTCGATAAAATTTTGTATCATCAAATTTTATCACTGTATCATTTTCTGCAAACTGAAACTTTAATCTGCTTTCTTCCTTTATGTTATTCTCCATAAATAATCCTCCTGTTCTCTATCATACATGGCGTCAAACTCCTGCATAATTGCATTATGCTCCAAATCTGATGCTGAATTTTTCATCTCATAATGAACCTCCCGCGTTTTTTCATTCCTAAATAATGAAATAAATTTAATATCAAGTTTTTGAGGATTTAGTTCAGGATAAGAGGCTACCATATTAAATTCCTGCTGAATAAAATAATCATGTGTTGGAAACAAAAATCTGCACTCCCATCTGAGCTAAGGCTACCATCACCTGTACAATCGGGCGAATCATTTTAGGGTTCATATTTGTTTCCGGTTCATCCCAAAATAAGATAGTATTTTTATTCAAACTTCCAGAAAGAATCATATATATAATCATAGATAGCTTCCTGTATCCATCTGAAAGCAACCCCATCTCAAACTCACCTTCCCCTTTTATTTTGAAATAGAATTTCTTGTTTTTTTGGACAATTTGTCCTTTCATAATATCTTCGAGATTGCTTAATACCTGATTCTGCTCCGTAGTATTAGGACCTTTTGAAAGTGGTCTGTCTAAAAGCTTTGCAAGATCATAATACATTTCTTCAAAATCTATATGATATTCATCATATAAAGATACAAAATGCTCTACCGTAGAAATCATTTCTTTTGTAGGAATGTATATAACATCATATTTTTTTGTTTTTTCTTCCTGTATTATAGAAACATCTGCATGATTTTCCTGCCTATTTCCAAATCCAACTGAGATTTTTTGCTTCTTTTCTAAATCAATAGAAAAATCTGTTCGGTTACTTCCCTGTTTTCGGCTTACAAGTCTGCCTATTTTCATTTCATCCGGTCGAAACACACCTTGGATTTTTTTAACAAAAACCTGTTCTTCCATCTCCTTTGTGAGATTCTCTTTACCTCCACTACTAAGTGGTTTTATCAAAGAATACATCACTTTTAAAAGTGTTGTTTTTCCGGTACTGTTTTCACCGCAGATAATATTGATATTATCTGACCAATTTATTTCAGCATTTTCAAAAGCCATAAAATTATTTAACGTTAATTTTTTAATTTTCATTTTCAATTCACCCCATTCTTTCTTTATATTTTAGCCAACAAATCTACTTTTAATGCTTTCTTACCTTCCTGTGCTACTTCCACACCTTGGAATTTCGCATAATTTACCTTTACACCATCATCCAAGTCAATCTCGATTCTCTGATTGGCTACATGAGCAATTGCCTCATCATATATCTTCATTTCTGCAAGCTGTTTAGTGTACTTTGTTACCGCCTTTGTGGCTTTCGATTTCTCTGATGCAGATGTCGCATTGTCAATCGTATACTGAGCACTCTGCATAGCAGTTTCTACATACTTCTGAGCCTTATGAAGATAATCTGTTCTAACTCTGCCGACTGTATCCGCATCATATCGATGCATGTAAATAAGTGCTTTAAATCCATTCTGCTTGCCACTATCAAACATCCAGTAAATAGGACGCTTTTGATATACTTTCAAATGGTCTGTATAAAAATCTTTCAAAAAATAGTTACGAATGACTTCTCTGGATGTATTCCCTTTGTTTCCTAATACATTTGCAATAAAATCAAGATTTTCTTCCAATGTATCAGCGCCATAAACTATTTTGACAAATTCAATAAATCGAGCAACAATATCATCTGAAAAATACTCTTCATCTGTAATTGGAATGCAGTTATCTTCATCTGGAAGAAAAGTTTTGTATCTGCCATAGTCACACTCACCTCCAGCATAAATCAGTCCTTCTTCATCAAGCGAATACCTTCCCAACATGCAGCCTATTGAATACGATATAAATGATACAACATCTTCTTTAAGTTTAGGGACTCTAATGCCTATGTCATTATGATCCACTTTATAATCCAACTCATTCTCAAGTCCACATGCATGTATATAAATTTTATTTATTTTTTCTTCAAGATTAACTAAACGTTCATATTGCATGTACATTTTTTCTTCCCATGAATTATATAATTCTTTGATTTTCCAATTTCCTATTTTCGTACATAAAAAATGTCTTTTAAAATCAGATGAATATTCAAAACTATCATAATCCTCTTTGGATATTTCTAAACATTCATCTACAATGTCAGAAAAATCAAAATCAACTTCAACATAAGGCGACGATGCTATATTAGATAATGGATAATTCACTGTAGGGTTTATCATCAAAAGTAATGCATTATAAACCTTGGAATTTAAATATGCAAATAAATTCTTATCTATCTTTGATTGAAAGTGTATCGAATTTGCAGCTTTGTTATTAATAACATCATATGGAGTATATTTAGCGCTAAATCTATCTACTCCGATAAGTGGCCAATTAATTCCCTTTAAAAAATAATTTTTTCTATTTCTCAAACGATATATTGAAGAATCAATATTACTCTTTATATCAATAGCATTATTCCCTATATCAACAACATAATCGTAATTGCCATACCATTTTCTATATCCGCCTCCTTTGTTGCATTTAAACCATTTATATTTAGGATTATTTAAAAATTCATTAGTCACATTATACAAGGCAGTATTTTTTAAACTTGTTTCATACCAAAATCTAAGGAATAGAGTATTATTACCTGTTACAATTCCACTTTCTAATTCAAAGCATTCCCCTATTTTTTTGTTATTAAATACTTTAGCCATATTTTCTGAACACCAATATGCTATTATATTATTAGGGAGATTTTTAAATAGCTTGTCACATACTATTTTAATTTTCCAGTTTTCAATTCTTTCTTTTTCTTTTATACCTTTCAAATCCACATAAATGCCATTATAAGCACCGATTCTTTTTTTATAGCAAAAAACAACTGTTCCAAATCCTGCATCAAAAGCTCCTGTCCCCAGGTGACATAATGAGATTAAGTTATAATTTGTTAGTAATTTTCTTCGCAATTCATTATATGATTCCAAAAACATCCAAGTTTCTGGAGTAACTAATGTAATTTTAGCATTTCTACTTGCTAAATAATTTGCTCTTTCAATAAAAGCTGTATACATATCAGATTTAGCATCTCTATAATATCTATCAACAAATGAATATAACTTTTTGTTCATACTTCCACCCATATATGGTGGATTAGTAGCAACAACCTGATACTTCTGTGCCATCACCTTGCCAATTCTAATCAATCGTTTCAACTGCTCTGCTGTCTCATCCAATCCATATGTATCAAAAGAAATCTGGCTTTCTGCGTTCGTATTCTCTACAAACTTCTCTAACAGCTCCCAATCATAGTCTTCCACATTAAGCAAAGAACCATATTCCTTTGCATCATTCAATGTATTAAGAAGTCCTTCCATCTGCAATAATGCTGTCTTTTTCTCTTCTTCTGCCAGTCCTGCTCCAAAGTATTTAAGTTGACCACGATTAATACCATTGCTCTCCTGCACAGCATATACATTCGGCTCTATACCTCTTGTCAGTATTCTTCTGTCATACTGTCTTGCTTTCATCAATACTGCAAAATAGTCAACTGTGCTGCTCTGTCATCTATATCAAGTCCATATATATTATTTTGTATAATGCTCTGTGCAGCATCTCTCTGCGACCATCCTGCATTTTCATATATCTGCATAAATACATCAAATGCATACACCAGAATATGTCCGGAGCCCATGCAAGGATCAATAAGCTTTATATCCTCTGGTTTTAATGTCGCATACTCCGCCTTTATCTTACCAAGTTCCTGCTGCACAGATTCTTCCTGCTCTGCCTCATCCAAATAGTATTTCCATTTGCTCTTCAGTTCATCATCCGGATGTCCTTCTACCCACATTCTTCCAAGACTGTTTTCTCCACCATATATCTTGATGATGCGAAAGCTATGAGTAACTGCCAGCGCCTCTTTGTGATTTTCCCCTTCTTTGCAAATGCCTTATTTTTAGGTTCTGTATTGTAATACTGATATAACCAGCCTATGATTTCTACCTGTCCTGCGGCCTTGCCCTCCTCATCAACAGTTGTGATGTTAAAATCTTTTTCATCGATACCATCTACAAGCATACGAATCACATCATCTTCGCGTAGGATGTTAAAAAAAATATTCTGTATAGTCTTCACAATACTCTTCAAAAGTCCCGGTGGCCGCTGCGCAGCAGATTACGCGGTAAGTTTGAAGATGATCGTAGAAGCCTGTTGTTATTCATCTTGGCGTCGGTGGAACAACACCCTCTTTATCTGTAAAATCCCAGTCAATATCAGGCGCCATTGTTACCACATCTGGCTCATTCTTTACCAATCCACTTACAGTGGATTTTTTTTCAGAAGAAAGCACACGAACTCTTACAGGATAAAAGCATAGTCATTTTACTTTACATAAAACGGATGGCACATATTTCATTGTCATGTATATGCCACCTAATACCGCTTCAAAGCCTCTTGCATGAATCTGGTCTACCAGTTTTCTTCTCTGCTCGCACTCTTTTTTATTAAGTGTTACCTCTGTTCCTGCTGTTGTCTTGTACACCTCAAAATCAGCACCTTTTGTGAGTTGCTTCACTGCAATTATCCGGTGTGATTCCAAGCATACCAGCTTTATCCGTAACGGATGCTATCAGCTTATTTCTTGCATCTATTGCAAATTTCTTAATTGCATTTTTCGTTCGTAAATACTTGAAATCCGAGCATCGGCTCAATTATGAGGTATTGTGTCTTCGGCAGTTCATTCATCAGTTTCTGCTTCATCTCGGCAAGGAACTTATCAATATCCTGCTCTGTCTCTATTGAATATGTTCTAGCCCCTGCTACATTGCTGATGGAAACATTCTTACGTCTCTTTGTCTTTATCTTAGTCGGTGCAGGTGTAGGATCAATCGGCTCTTTACCGAAAGATTTTACCAGTGCAACAGGTGATTCAGACGGGCTGATGCCCTCATCATATTCATCCTATCCTCATCCAGACGCAGTTTTTTAAAGATATCCTTTCCAGCAGTATTCTTAATTGCAGCGATATCACTGGATGTTCTGAGTTTCTCCCATATTTCATCAAATCTCCAGTTAATGCAGGGACGAATTGCTTCCTGCAAAGACTTAGTATCCAATACCTCTTTCACTTTAAGGAAGTCGTCATGTACTAACGGATCCATGATAGCTGCTTCCTTTTCAAGCAGTCCCATATGAAGCTCTTCAAATCTCTTATTTAATTCAGGTAATCTCTGAATCTTACTAAAAGGCTTGCTGTCCTTAACGATAGTCTCTATCTCTTCAACTACTTTTAAAAGTTCCTGATCACTTACATACGTCTTACTGTTTCCAAAATAAGCAAGATTCTTTACTGCCTCTTCAACTCGATGCCACTTTAAAGAAATCAAATACAGGTGCAGTATCTTCTGCATCATCAAGCAGATCATCTCTCTTCTTATCTACTGTCTTGAAGAACTCTGTAGGCTCATTGATATCAAGGATTTCTGCAAGTCTCTTTCTTGCATCTTCCATCAATCGCTTACAAGGATATTTCGGATTGATTCTGTACTCTACAAGGATGTCATCGTATACTTCAACTTTATCCTTTGCTCTGCTCTTGAAGCTGCTCATGATTTTGTCATCATCATCACTGGATACAGTAAATCCGAAGTAATCCTTCATAACTTCTTTTGCGGAGCGAATCTGTCCGTCCGTTGCTCTTTCTCTGATGTCTATCAGGAGTTTCTCTACATACTCTCGCTTTGTAATATATCTGACCAGTTCATCCGAATTCGTTGAAAGCAATGACAGGCTCTGACTATTAAGAGTAAGAGACACTCTTCCCAGCTTGAACAGCATTGCAACAAGCCACTGCACATCCTTTGGATCAAATCCGTAAGGTGCTGCACCAAATTTATCCTGTAATGATTTGAGGGAAGTCTTCATATGTCTGGCATTATTTAATCCAATTACCTGCACCACTTCCTCTAAAGCAAGCTTATTTGGTGTGGTGTCACTTGTGCCAAGGAAGCTCATCTGACCATCGCTATGCTTAAAGATGGCACTGATATCTAAGAAAGCTCCGGTGCTGTCTCCATATAGGTGAGCTTATTGTATTTCATTGCTACGAGGCTTACCGAGTGCTTCATTGATTCTCGTTGCCGGCTCCTTAGCCGAAATAGTTGCTTATCACCATTTACATAAATGTCCGCATTCTTTAATGCATCCTCAATAAAGATTCTGATTCTATCCTTTTTTTCAATACGCTCATCCTCTTTTGCCCTGCGGATGCTGTCAAAGCTGCCTCTGGCTCCGGACGCATTTTATTAAGGAATTTATATATCTTGATGGATTCTGTAATCTCAAAGGAATGTACTATTTGGCAGCTTTACAATTACACTGCTTTCCTGTGCTGAAGCAGACGAAGTCAGAGTCAACATAATCTCTGCCATAAGGTGTAATAACTGTCACTCCGATATCGTTAGACTGATTGCCCTTGAAGAATCGATCATCCACCTTCTGGTTGAATGGGAATAAGTAACGACTGCTGTAACGATATTTTTTCTCTGTATATATTTCCTCGAAGATAACTGTTGAAGCTTCTCCTATGATTTCTCCCATCTCTACTGACTCATTGTTGATGGCATTATTGATTTCCTGCTCCTCATTTGTCAGGAAGATGTATATTTCACCATTCTTCTGTACAAGTGTCTCTTTAATCAGTTTCTTTAATGACTCCTCAATCTTAGAACGAACTTCAATTCTGTCATCATCAATATTGGAAATCATAAGTGTAGTAAGATTATCTACATTTGCCTTTATTTCTTTGACATACTTAATCATAAAGAGAACCTTCAAAAGCTCTACATCGAACTCATCCAGCTTACTGTTATTCTCTGCATCTGAGATTACCTGACTGTGTTGGTGGTCAATAAACTTATGCAATGGATTATAGAAATAGCTGAATGGAACCAATACTCCATCCTCTTTATCCATTACTCTAATTGCCGACTCCTGAAACAATGCAAGCATAGAGCGTGACTGGTCAGACAGATGTTTTCCACTTGCACCATGTGTTCTGACCGCAGTAAGTACCTGTCCTAAAAGATTGAACTGATATGGTATGAACGGATAGCAGTCTGCGAAATCCGCCTTATCTGCATACAGCTTCTTGTCCGCTGTATCCGCTGTAAATGTAATGAGATTCTTGATAATTGATTCTTTCTGCTCATAGAGAAGTCTGAGCGTCTGTGTTGCTGTCTCATTTTTTGCAAGCACACGCTTACGAATTACTTCGTCAACATTGGATGCCGAAAGAGAAAGTCTCGTATCAAAACGTCCCTGAATCTTAGAGAAGTCATTTCCCTTTGTCTTTGTAATAGAATCAATATCCTCCTGGCTCGTTACGATAACCCATGCCTTACCTTTGCAGGCTGTTCCAAGGTCTTCCACGATTGTCTGGAGATTGAGCATAAGCTGTGTATCATCTGCAATATACTGACCGATTTCATCCACTAAGAAGATAACATGATGATTCGGACCTTTCTTCGCACAGTATTCCTGCACAAGTGATACGAACTTCTCGATACTGAGGTCATAGTTACCCTTTGCATTCTTGCACCAGTTGCGGGCTGCTTCCTCACTCATGAAATCCATCTCGACTAATGTCTTTACTACTTTATCCTGAATAACTGCAAATGCCTGTCTCTTTTTCTCCCAAGGTGCTCCTGCATTCGCCTCGAACCTCTCTTTGAACTCTTCAAATCTGCCCTCGTTATCCAACTGACGTTCAAATTCTGCGAGATAAGGAATGGAACCACAATATCCCTGCATCTCATTGAACACCTTCATAAATACTTCAACAATAGCCTCCTTGCCGGAGCCTACCTTTGCAGAACCTTTTGAATCAATATTGAAAAGCATAACATCTGACTCAATTGTTCCAGCCTTTGTCATCTCTGCAATAAGCATCGGATCTTCTATTTTCGGTCTGATGCTTGCGTCAGACTGCCGTCCTGTAAAATACTCAATGGCTCTTTTACCTTCTACTGTGCTGTTTTTTAATAAATAAGATAGTATTTTTAGAAAGTGAGATTTACCACTTCCAAAGAATCCGGAAATCCAGACACCCATCTTATCTGTATATCCATCTACACCCTTCTCATAATTGTTGAAGAAATCTCTGAAATGCTTCAGAAGTTCCTTGGTCACTACATATTCATCTAATTCCTGATATACATTTTCTTCATCCGACTGACCTACTTTAATAACACCTTTGATGTCACGGTCAATCTGCTTTTCAAACATATTTTTAATCTGCATTGTTAATTCTCCTATTTTTATGAAAAATTGTTTTCCTTTTAGAAAATGCGACTGCCCTTGCAGGAGCAGAGAATTTTCCTCCTCTACACCAGACGGAATGCCCTGTAATAGTTGTGTGAATCCATCGTTCCAAATAATTTCAAATCCTGTCCGCTATACTCTCCCGGATAGAAAAGCACTACCGGCACACTGTCAAGCACCTGATGCAGGTTATTTAAGATGTTGTGGCTTGCTATTATCGGATGGCACTTGCCTACTCCGGTAAGGAATACCACACTGTCTTTCAAATCTTCCTGCAATATTCTGGATATGATGAGATTCAGCTCATTTGTCTCATCCAGCCCCAATGTTTCTACCAAGCTGTCTGCCATCTCATAAAATCCATTCTCTTTTTCCAAATCAAAGAATGCTTCCAGATAGCCTTCCTCCTGCAATATCTCAACCATCAGATGAAACAGGTCAAACTCAACTATTCTGAAATCCTTGTTCCCATTGTTTATTCTATCCTTAAGGTATGCTATATGATTTCTCACATACAACTCTTCTCTTGGATCATAATCGAATATATAATATCCGACTTCATTTCCAAGTCCTTTATTCTCTCTAAACGACTTCTCTGATATTTTGTCTTCTATCTGATTCAGTCTATCATCCAAACTTAACTTTGCCATGCTCAGACTCCTTTAACTGCATTGATATATGCATCCATCCCATTACTGTGAAGTAGTTCCTCTATACGATAATTAACAAGAGCATGTCTGATTACCCTTGTCTTTGTTGATTCAATCAATCCCGCATCTGCAAGATTCTTCATATAACAATTCTTGAGTTTCTTAATTCCTGATTCTGACCAGCCTGCTACTTCCTCACTTTGAGCTGCCTTATCGTCAAAGAATCCATTTATATCTCTATCTTCTATCGTCTTTTCTCCAAGTATTACCTTGCCACGATACACATCATATACAAATTCAAAAAAAAGCTTATCTGTATTCATAATTGCAATCAGTGTCAGCAACTTTGCATTCTCATTATCCACTTTAACCAAAAGCTCTACTGCTCCATCAGGCAATGACGAAAGCCGATTATATACATAATTGAATGTCCTCCGTAATCTGGTCTCATTTCTAAGCTGATAAAGATTCTCACCAATTACCTTATTCTTTATTTCATCCTTCGACATACCTGCTACCATAAGTTCTGCTGTCTGTTTCGTCTCTACAAATGCAAATACCTGAGACACCATACCTGCACTATAGTTCATTGTTTCCACCATCCTTATTCTTTTCATAGTGGATAATGTCACCAAAGTCGCAGTCTAACTCATCACAGATTTTCTCCAAAATATTCATAGAGACCTTCTCACCCTTTGTCATCTTGGCAATCGTGCTGCTACTTATTCCGAGATCATTAATCAAGTCCACTTTCTTCATATTTTTGTCAATTAATAGCTTCCACAATCCGTTATACGATACTGACATATGCACTACCTCTTCGTTTTCTTAATCACCATCTATATAGCTTTTATCGTATATTGTACCTATACGACTCCTCATAGTGACTATTTTACCATATATGCATTGTTCTATCAACAAAATTATGAATAAATACTTCGATATATCGAACTTTCTTTTTGATATGTCTCTTTCTTTTGTTCGCTTTTGTTCGATGTCCAGACCGATGTTCAAACATTTAAAAGGCAGAGTGCTATCCTACGCTCTGCCCATTATTTAATCGTCCAGATACAGTTCCATTGCCTTATATGCATTTAACGTATTTGTATCAGCATCATTGAAAGTACTTGAATATGTCTGCAAACTGCCCGAAGGATCTGTTGCACAGTTGGTAAGTGATATATACGCATCATACAAATCTGATACGGCATCGTATGCATCCTTATATTCATCTGGTGGATTCTTTAATTTTTTCATTAATCCATTGACTGTATCCTGATTATCTTCAATGCTGCTTATCTTGCTGCTGAAACTCGAATCTGCATACAGATTACCTAACGCATCGTTGAAGTCAGATACGAAATATCCCTTTGGTCGCGTATACTTATCTGTCTTATCATCTCTTTTTTCATAGATAGCGTTATACCATACTTGCTTAATCAGATTTGCACTTGACTCAGCATCACTTGCACCTGTCAGCATTGTGACAGTAGCTAATTTCAGATTATCAGAATACTCTTCCACCCGTTGTGCATATTCCTCTGCTGCCTTTTTCTTCTGATATTGTGTCACCCCAAATACTGTTGCTCCTCCGACCACCAATAATGCAACCACAATTCCAATAATAACCTTTATCTTCTTAGTCACCTTTACCCCTGTTACCTCTACCTTTTGCGGCTTTTCATCTGTCTCCTGCCCTAGTGTATCATCAACCGGGCAGCCACAATTCGGACACTCTGTCATCCCCTCTTCAAGTTCAGCACCGCATTCTGTGCAATGCTTCTTCTCTTCCGGTATCAATATTGTACCGCAATGCACACACTTCTTTGCTTTTTCTGATACCTGTTCTCCACAATGTGGACATACAATCATTGCCATAAAATTGTTCTCCCTTCTTACACACCTGCTACCTGCAGGTGGTACTGCTTAATAATTCTTTTTGCCACCATTGCATTTAGGTCTTTATTAACTGCAACCGTATAAATACCGTTTGAATACATAAAATGTGAGCCTTTGCATCTTTGATATTCATATCCATTATTACGAAGTATCTTTTTCATTTCTCTTGCATCTACCATAAATATCGCCTACCTTTTTCCTACCTTATCATGATATTCTGCGATATCATCTGCCCAGGTATCATCAAGTTCTATACTACAGGTTCTGCTTTTTGTAACGCCTCTCACTGCTCTGCTAACAACCTCGTAATTGAGTGCTACTCCATCATGATCATTCTCATATGTTACTGACCTGTTTCTTTCAATACCAATTTTTTCAGCTTCTTTGCCTGCATCAATATTTGCTCCAAGGAATAAGAACTCCCAGCCACATTCTTTCTTTGCTTCAATCATTCGCTTAATGTCATTGTAATTAAACTCTGTACTGGAATTTTCCAATCCATCTGTAGTGATTACAAACAATACTTTTCCGGCACGATGTTCCTCCGGCAAATGTTTCTGCACATTGTCAATTTTGTTAATTGCCTGTCCTACTGCATCAAGCAATGCTGTACATCCCCTGACATAATACTCTTTATCCGTCAACGGCTGAACTGCATCAATCGGGAAACGATCATGAATGATTTCCACTTCATCATCAAAGAGGATTGTAGTCACATTAACTTTTTCTCCTTCTTTTTTCTGTCTCTCTATCATCCCGTTAAATCCACCGATTGTGTCGCTCTCCAGTCCACCCATTGAACCACTTCTGTCCAAAATAAAAACCAGCTCTGTTAATTCCGCATTCATGTGATTTACCTCCTTCGATTTATTGTAATCACATTATATCTACGAAACTAACAGAGCTGGTCGCATGATAGGCGACAATTTCACCTACTCAAAAATTGGTTGTCCATAAGCATCTAATATCTCATTAATTTCAAACATATCGTATATCTTATTCTGTAAGAAATAAGCTACGATAATATCCGTCTTTGAACTTCTTGAAAACGCAAAGCCTGCTGAATTTAGAAGATCCTTCGCTTCATCAATAGATAGTTCTAATGCTATTGCAAACGCAAGCACAGTCTTCTTATTTGGTGTATAATTCACATCTTTTCTGATTTTTGAGAAATGTCTCCGATCCACATAAGCTTTATTATATGCTTCAGAATCAGTCATCCCTCTCTCATCAATTAAACGCAATAGTCTTTGGGAAAATGTCTCATCCATCTGCCCCATAAGGCTTTCTATATTACGATTTGTTGCCAATGTCGAAGACATAGAGTCAGTTGCTTTCGTTTTCTGCATACTTTCAACATCAAACGATTCTACGGCACTTTCATCTATCTCAATATCTGCATCTTCTTCGGCATCACATTTTTTTGTTGCTTTTTTCTTTCTAAATTCCGAGATTCTATCAAATATAGACTTCATTTCTTTATCCAGTTTAATATCATCCGGCTTGTCTATGTAATATTTATCTATGTATTTTCCGACTGATTCATATAATTTTTGGTCTCTCATTTCCGACTCCTTTATCTATGCCATATTTTTTGCATCTTGCTCTCTTATCCTGTCTAATATTATATCAATACGGCTCCTTTTATCACCAAGCCTCTTCAACATTCCCTCGTCATGATACTTAATATAGCTTACCACATCATAGAACCTACTGGAAGGCAGTTTCTGCTTGTGATAACCTTCAAAGCACTTTTTATGTATTTTTAAAGCTTCATCCCTTCTTTGTCTGTAATTCTCATGACGGAGTTTTGTCACCCTGTCATTCTGAATATGTACAATCCAACCACTGAATGGTGTGCGGATAAACACCATATCTGAGGCAATATTGTAATCTAATCGGAATTTGTTGCAGATCATACTCATATTTTCATCAGTAAGCGGCAATTCTCTAAGATATTCTGCACGGTTATTCTGCTTTACACCAAAGCTTACACCCCATTGCAATCTGTTCCATTCATCCTCACAGCCACATATTTTACATACTCTGTTTCCCTGAAAAATCATATGCTTGGCTGCTTTATTTGTAGCAAGCAAATGATTTCTATTAGAATATCGGCAGCTTCCAGTATGTATTATATGAGTTCTTGGACTCAGATAACATATCTCCTGGTTAGTCCACCTCGTGTATTCCTTATAGCATTTGCAAAATAATTGATACATATAATTTGCATCATGCTTTGAATAGTGAAGAAAGTTTTTCTGATATCCAATGCCCGCCTGTTTCAATGCACGCTCAAAACCAATTTGATTTACTCCATCACTTGCAATATGCATAAGAACTTCTTGAAATACAATAACTCTATGTCTCGGCATTGAATATCCATAAGTGTCCATACCTCTTTTAAACAATTCATAAGTATCCTTTGTCCAAACCACTACATACTTATATTTTGGGAATGACATCTTAATTTTCTGTAATACTATTTCTTCACTCATTTGCCTGCATGACAGATTTTAATGTAGAATGTGATAGTACTAATGTATCCGGATTATATTTTTTTCTTCTGAACTCAGTCGCATCGCTCTGGAAAATGATTTTTCAAATTCATACTTTCATCAGTCGCTACCACACCAATCTGAATCGGCTCCCTGTCTTCTATCCCATTTGTTCCAGGTGTCTGATTCCATTCGATATCAACAAACAGATATTCAAATTTTTCCAGCTCATATTTACCTGCCATATTTACCAATCCTCGTCAAATTCATCCATTGCGTCATCCACACCATCGGCATAATCACTATCCCTGTCATACCGATCATAATCATAATCGCCATCCATGTATATATCATCATAGCCCTCATCATATGAGTCATATGTATTGCTTTTCTTTGAGCTACTTGTTCCAGTAGAGCTTTTCTTTGTACTGCTATTGTACGATGATGCATTGCTTCCAGCTGTCGATTTATTGTTATGACTACTTGAAGAACTGCTGCTTGATGATTTATTGGAATATGATGAATTGCTGTGTGAAGAACTACTTCCACTATAAGGCTTATGCAGATAACAATAACTGCTATTTGTTGCCTGCTTATTGTCACAGCCTGATTTAATGCACTTAGGCTCACTAGCTTCACTAATAGCACCAATAATGTAAAAAATACCTATTACCACCAAAAATACTGCTAATCCTTGTCCAAACGAATTCTTTTTCATATACGGCACCTGCTTTCATTCACCTGCATCTTCATTTATCAATCTTTCGCAATCATCAATTAATATCCTAATTGCTTCCAACTCCATCAGCTTAAATTTCACTTCAATATCCGCAAAAATAACTGTATTGAAATCATTATTTATTGCTTTCAAATTAGCCTGTAGTTTCTTTTCAGTTTGTTGTTTCATCTTGCACTCCTTTAGTCAAAATCATAATCATCCGGATCTAAGCCGGCATCCTCCAATGCCTCTCTTCTTTCATCTGCATCCATATATTCAAGCTCTGTTGCATCTAGTCCTGCCAAGGATAACTCATCTTCCAGTTCATCCACCTCACTTGTTTCGTATCTTCATGACCGAAAACTACATCATCCATTACAGAATACTCATAAGCATTAAGTTTTCCATCTCCATCAAAGTCAAAATCCGAATCATATAATCTTCCATCTGTTCCTAATATATCCCCTGTCCCTCCTAATTATCGTAATGATTGAATCCACCAAACAAACCTCTGTCACTATGGCTTGTCTTATGTCCATTATTATCATATGTTTTTAAGTTCTTTGTATTTACATTATACGCACACCATGTGTCCAATAAAAAGGACAACTATGAATTCAAACGATTCTTATTTCATGTGCTATCATAATTATAACAAGAACCATTTCTTATGTGTCGCATTTCAGGCGACAAAAAAAGGACACAGGTTTTCTCCCACGCCCTCAAAACTATCTGGCTTCATCTTCCCTTACCTTCGATACTTCCTTATGTGTCGCTCCCTGCTTCACCTCATCCACACCTCTAGCCTCAAATGCATCTGCATTATACTGATACTCCTGTGGTTCAGCAACCATCGGTGAATATACAACCTCTGCTTCTACTCGCTCAGCTTCTACACTCTCCGGCTTATCAGCAAAAGTACGAAATGCATTGGCTGCTGTCTGTCCCGCTTCACGAAATCCTTTTGCAAGAAGTGCTGTCTTTGCTATATCCTTATCCGTGGTCTTGATTGCACCTCTTACATTCTCCCGGATATCAAGAAGTATGTACTACTTCCCATATATGGTTTATGCAGATAACAATAACTGCTTCCGCTTGCCTGTTTATTATCACATCCAGCCTTAATGCACTTAGGTTCACTTGCCACACCTATTGAACCTATTACAAACAGAACACCTATTATCACAAAAAATATTGTCAGTCCCTGTCCAAATGAATTCTTTCTCATATTAATAGTCCTGCCTTTCCGCTGCCTGCAAACTTTGGGGCGTATCCACAAAGTTGCGTGTGAAAAATTTATTTTTCACACTAGCCTCCTTTGCAAAAAACTCAGTCAAAGTCATAATCATCCGGGTCTAACCCTGCTTCTTCCAATGCCTCTGCCCTGTCATCAGGATCCATAAGTTCTAATTCATCAACATCAAGTCCTGCTGCCATTGCATCAATCTCAAAATCATCCTTTGTGTCATCCTCAAAGTCTCCGGCATCTCCAAATAATGCTTCATGTTCTTCCCTGCTGGTGCAAAGCATTTCTCCTGCAAACATCATTTCCGCACCATCTATTTTGCCATCGCCATTTAAATCCATCCAATTTTTCATTGCCATACCTCCTGTAATCAAGAATTATCAAGGTTATTTGTTTCTTTCTGATTATATAGTACTACTTAAGCTGTCCTATAATCATCCCTTGGATATCGAATCTTTGTTCTTTTACCTGATTATTCATCATATTCTTCAAGTTTATGTTCTATTTTCGCTTCTCTGTAATCAATAATATCCGCTATCATAAGTACTATCTCTGACACTGCCACTAATATTAATCCAGTCTTTGCCAATGTCTTTCCAACATGATCGTCTGTTTTCTTTGCCGCCTCAGCACTTTTTCCAAGCAAACCTATCAATCCTATATTTGCCAGTCGCTGTAAATTCCTATTTACAGATTTATTTTCTCTATGAATTTCTCTTAATATTGTCTTATTTGTCATGGGAATTATCCTCCTTATTTTCAACCAACCATATCTTCTACTATATGCATATTTTCTTCCTGCCCGTTATCTACAGGCTGCATTTTGGTCACTTCACTATGTTCTGGAACTTCCATTATATCTTCAATTTCCGCCAGATTATCTTCACAGGTATCAGCCATGGATTCACAGTCAATGTAATCTGTTAATGCATACAGACAGTTAAGTTCTTTCATTTTTGCTTTCTTTTCAAGTCTCAGTTCTTTAAGTCTCTTAAATATCTTATATCCCTGAGCTACGTTGCAATTAGCATCTTCTGTTTCCATAAGGATGTTTTCAATATCCGCATCTATCTCTTTGATGTCTATCTGTAGATTTGTTATATACTGCCCGGCATTTCTATAAAACTCCGCCTGCTGCCTTGCAAATGAAACCCAGTCATTCTCTTTTCCGTCAAACAGAGTGTAATTTCTTTCTTCTGCCATTGTTTCTTCACCATCCTTTTCATCAAATGTTGGTTCAACGCTGTATCTTTGCTTTGTATCTGAACTGTCGGAAGCTGTTCTATGTAAATCAGCTCTTTGCAACCGCCTGTCTTTGAGCACGCAATTTTCAAACAACTCTTCGTATTTTCTAGGTTTATACTTTCTTGTTTCCAAACCTTTAATACTTTTTAATGCCTGCTTCGCTCTGGTGACATTGGCATTCGTCCCAAAGCCGGTTTGAAAATATTCAATTTTTTGCAGTTCATCCTTGATATCCCTTCTGTTTTCCCTACACACTCTCAGCAGTTCAACCAGATCAGCGGCTTCATTATCATCAGTCTCACATAATTCAATATAGTGAAGAATATCGCATATCTTCTGGTCTATATCTGAATGCTTTTTCGACAACTCCTCCCTATAATCTTTCAACCCCTCTACAAGATATGTAAAATGGGTAAGATATTCTGCCCAGTCCATTTCCGACAGGTCATATGATGCAACATTTTTCTCTATTGGTTCTGTTACCTCATCATATGTTAGTTCTTTTATAGGTGAAATGTATTCATCATCATTATTTTCTTTCTGTTCTTCAGCGGGTAATGCACCGGAATTATCGTCTATTTCATTACTGCCTGATACTTCTGTGCTCATATCTTCCTCTGTTTCTTCAATCGGAACCATACAATAAAATGATGCCTTCTTTCCTACACATATACGGCTGTTAGCCTGTGCAAATGTAAATACTGTTGCATCCTGTTCTCCTGCCACTGCTACCAACTGATCTGATTTATCAGTTCTATAATAATGACCACTATAATCCATTATGTAATATAAAGAATCCGTTCCCATAGGCACCTCCTATTCTAATGTCCCATCATTTCTGCATACATCGTAATATTCACACATAATGCAGCATCCTCTGAATTCCTTAGCATGTAATACTGTTTTTTTAATCCAATACCATAACCTATCCACTCTGCTACCTCATCTGCTTCAAAAAAAATAAGAACCAGTAAGAGTTTATCTCTTATCTGATTCTTATTATAAATGCTACTAAGGTGTCCAATAAACATACCTTGCATGTCGAATTTTTGTTCTTATTTTTTATATTGTTTTACCAATCTGTCAATTTCAGCATTCATCATTTCAACCACATTTTGTGGTCCTGCAAGCGTTACTCCCTCACCAAGACCTATAATCCATGCCAGAAACTGTCTGCTGACTGCAACTTCCACATTGACTACAAAGCGTTTATCATCCAACCTAATCATAGATACATCTTTGCCAAAACGGTCTATCATTACACCTGCAAAAGAATTGTCGCACTCAATGTGCACCCATTCTTCTTTGCCTCCGTACATGCCAAACATTTTTCTGGCATATGCAGCCATATCAAAAGACTTAAATGCCTGTCGCCCTTCTCTTCCCTTGCCATTTGACTTGATATAAAGCATTTTATCTACACGAAAGTGCTTTATTATCCCCTCATTGCTGTCATACGCAATTAAGTAATAATTTTCATCATCCCAGGATAATGACCATGGACTGACCTCATAAAGTGCTCCATCATGGCGTAATTCCATCTTCTTATCTACATTCCACTGAAAATACTGGAATGTTATTTTCGAATTCTCTGCTATTGCTGTATGTATCCTGTCAACATTGTAATAAATGCTCTCATTCATCGTCTTTACACGACCAGCCACAAATACCTGCCTGTGTAACTGTGATGCTTCGTACTTACTGGCAAGCCCTTCTATCTTTTTTATAAGCTCATTTGACTTCTTAGCTGTTATAAACTTTGCAGACTGCACAGAATCAACCAATAATTTTAATTCTGCAAGTTCAAACTGTCTGTTCCCAATATGATAGGAATATGTCCTGTCTTCCTGCATTCCTATAACATCCAGACCATACACTCTTAAATTTTCAATGTCATTATATAAGCTTTTGCGTTCCGCACTTATGTCATACGCAGCGAGTGCATCAATAATCTCCGGCATAGTAATACTGTGAGTTTCATCCGTCCGCTCCAGAAGAATTTTCATAAGATATATCAGTTTCAATTTCTGATTTGATGATTTAGGCATAATGCACCTCCAAACTTTCAGATAAAACCAAAAACTTCTCTTATATGATACCATAAATAACCATATAAGAGAAGATATATAATTACTGCAAGTCCTAATGTCTGTACACCATTATATTTAATCTGCCTATGCTACTTTGCAGAGCAACATATCACAATTAAAACCAGTACTACAATAGCAATTATCAATAAAACAGGCTGGGTAAATAACCATAATACTGCGAATAACAATACAAAAAATCCTACAAACTTACCTATTGCAGCTATTCCTGAATAATCCCCATCACAAGCGGCAATGATTGAACCGACAACAAATATTAAAATAAACGCTAGTATATGCATAACTGCCACCTCCGTATAAGCTCATCTTTAGCTCATGTATCTGTTCCTTATGCTTTATTTATAGCACTTTATACTGTCCAATAATCATCTCTTGCACATCGAATTAATGTTCTGTATTTCGATAAAACTGTACAAAAAAAGGACGCAGAATCTCTTCCACGTCCTCACATCTATCTGGCTTTATCTTCTCTTACCTTCGGTGCTGTGTCCCTGATACCATATACTGTGAACCGGTTATCCAAATCAACATTTGTCTGATGGTTAAAGATGTTAAGCGAACCATTTACAAAAAGCTCCAGTGACAATGCAATGTCGATATACAACTTTCTCACACAGCGGTCAATGATTGACTTCTATCTAGAATTTAAGCTGTCCCCGATGCACTGCTATCTGAAAGAATCTCAAATGGCAGTCCGATATACCTTTGTGTGCTCCATATTAATCTTACATATTAGATAAATGCATGTAAAATTTCTTTTACATAGCTTAATTGCGGTCTATTTAGCTTGTTTCCTGACTACTCAGGAAAAATATTTCTACCCTCGCCCCACCTGTATTTTCAGAATTTGAAAGTTTAATACCTCCACCATATTTTTCAGCCACAGTTTTTGCAAAAAATAGTCCCATCCCATAATGGGCTTCGCCATTTCTACTTGTGTCATCCATAAAAAACTGCTCTGTGCCATGCAATAATGCTTCTTTTGTAAATCCTGATCCGCTATCCTCCACAATGAATGTCAACCGGCCATCCTGCTCCTTTGCGTCAATATAAATGATTCCATTTTCTTTTGTATGCTCCACTGCATTCTGAATTACATTCATTACGGCTCGGAACATTGGATCATAAGCAATCGTTACCTTTTTATCACTTTGTTCCGCCTTCCAATCTATCTTCTGGTGATAGATTTCTACCAGTCCGAGTGCCTGTTCCTTTATATCTGCGAAAAAATCTTCTAACCTCACCGTTGTATAGGTAACATCACTGCAATTCCATGATTTTGTGACATCTATCAACTGTTTTACATAACTTTGTATCTGTGTTGTGCCGTTCAAAACATAAGTGATATTTTTCTTCTGTTCTGTGGTCAGTTCAGTCTCTGAAAGTAGTTCTGCATTTCCCCGTACAATCGTAAGAGGTGTTTTAATATCATGCGCCAAAGCAGACATCTGCTGTTTCTTTTCCTGCTCTGTTTTCCACTGCTTTTCTAAAGATTCTCGCAATGCATCTCGCATATCATCGATTGCCGATAAACAGTCATCAAACTCTTTGATACCGGAACAGGATGTCTCATATTCCAGATTTTGATCCTTTATTTGTCCGATTGCGTCTAATACAGGCTGCATCTGCTTTTTGATTCTTTTTCCAAAACGTATGGACTGAATGATGATAATCGCTACCGCTCCAATCACAGACATAATACTCATCACATTCTGAGGTCCTATAAAATGCTCCCTCAAAAAAGCTGAATGATATTGAGGTGTCAGGCAATATTGCAATACAACATATTCATTTTCCCTTACAATTACTTTATAAAAATATTTCCCGGATGCAGTTCCGTACTTTGCAGCATTCCATGCTATCTGTTCGTATTGTTCTGACAGATCTCCACCTATTTTCTCTCCATTCTCTGAAAAGATTACATAATCACAAAGTGCGGGAATCATCTCAGCAGTCACTTTATCTGCACGTAGAATCGTATCATATGCTTGATTAATCTTTTGCTCTGCATAATTCGCCGGATAGATGCAGCCCACACTGATCAAAAGGCAAAGCAGCAGCCAAGCAACAATCACCAAACCAACTAATGATCCAAGCATGACCAGTACATATCTCATAAAAATCCTGCTGAGTGTATTGCTTCTCTTTACTCTTCCCATTTATATCCAATCCCCCAGACTGTTTTTATCGGCATATAATCATAATCCGCAAATTTTGCTCTTATATTTTTTGATATGCGTGATTATAGGTACTGTCATTACTCTCACTGTCAAAGCCAAAGACCTCTTCTAAAATCTGTTCTTTCGAGAAAACCTGTCCCCTGTTTTTAGCCAGAAATTCACAGATTTCGTTACTCTGCTTTCGTAAACAGGAAGTTCTTTATCATCCATCAACAGTTTCTTTTTTTGAGGACATCTGAATGCAGACTCTCC
>SCPN01000480.1_pt1 | contig 40561 bp, 46 predicted proteins | sample 6106831 | NCBI WGS metagenome assembly SCPN01 (sample SAMN10720447, study PRJNA508395) | human gut metagenome | isolation source: Participant 1, 0 month | reverse complement strand
TGATGCTTTGAAAATGCAAAATTTCTTGCTTCGGAAAAATCACCTGTCCATTCAAAATCATATATTTTATCGGTGTATCCGGCAGCAATATTTTTTGTGTTATCCGTTGAGCCGGTATCAACAATTATTATTTCATCAAAAAGTCCGCTGTATGAGTCAAGACAGCGTTTAAGAACGGATTCTTCATTTTTGGCTATCATACACATAGATATAGATATCATAGAAACTCCTTATTAATCAAAAATGTATCTGATATGATTATTTTGCATACGAAAAAGATTAAAGTCAATACTTTTCTTGATTTAAGTCTGCGTTGAAAGTATAATAATATAAAGGTAAAAATTATGGAAGAATATATTGAAAATGAACGCTTCAATGCGGCAAAAGAAAAGATTATAGGTAAAAAGCATAATGATAAAGGAATCGGAACACTTTCAGAAAAGACTGTTCACGGTGTGTTGAAACATTTTTTTGAACCCGATGAGGATTGCCATGAAGTGGCACTTAACGGTTATTTTGCTGATATATACAATGACAGCGGTGTTATAGAGATTCAGACAAGACAACTTAACAAGCTAAGGGAAAAGCTTGCGGTATTTCTTAATTATTATCCTGTCACAGTCGTTTATCCGATGCCGGCTAACAAATGGCTTTCGTGGATAAATCCTGAGACGGGGGAGACCGGAGGACGAAGAAAGTCGCCGAGACATTTTACAATATATGATTCTTTTTTTGAACTTTACAAGATAAAATCATACCTGAAAAACCCTAATCTGACGATAAAGCTTGTTCTTATGGATGTTGAGGAATATAAGCTTCTTAATGGCTGGGATAATTCAAAGAAAAGAGGAGCGTGGCGGTATGACAGAATTCCCGTAGGAATCCGGGAGATTGTTGTGCTTGAACAGCCTGAGGATTATATGCAGTTTGTTCCATATGAACTGGAAGATGGATTTACATCAAAAGATTTTGCAAGGGTGTGCAGAATAAATAAAAGCACGGCAGGTCTTGCACTTAATATTCTTAATTATATGGGAATGGTAAAAAGAACAGGGAAACAGGGGAATTCGTATATTTATGAAGTTGAATAAAAGGAGGATGTTTGAGATGAAGAAAAATGAAGATGGAATAGGAACTTTTTTTAGGAAGATGCAGGGGAGCTATATTGTTATGGCTGTCGCATACGTTGTATTCGGGCTCAGTCTGCTTATTAAGCCTGAGTTATCAACAACTGTTATATGTTATGCAATCGGTGCGGTATGTGTCATTTATGCAGTTGCAAATCTTATCAAATATTTTAAGGCAGCATAAACCGAATGTATATTGAGCCTGATTTTGTTCTTTCGGTTTATTATATGTGTATTCGGCATTGTGACAATTGTAAGGTACCATCAGTAATTATATCAATACTGCCATTTATAGTGGGCATTGTACTTGTGTTCAGCGGACTAATCAAAGTTCAGGACGGAATTAATCTTAAAAGATTTAATTATGACAGATGGTTTCTTGTATTGGGATTTGCTGTTATATCTGTTATTTTAGGCATTGTCGTACTTCTTAATCCATTTGGAACTCTTCTCTTTTACAAGAATTGTCGGACTTTTCTTTACAGTTGACGGTGTACTCAGTATTTCAAGCATTGTCATGCTTAGAAAAAACGGCAAATTTTATTAAAAGTTATTCAGTTGAAAAGGAATTGATATGTATGTTATAAAGGGCAGTGCTCTGCGTATTTCAGTAAGAAATCTTGTGGAGTTTTTATGCCGCGGCGGTGATATAGATGCGGGAAGCGGTTTGGGCACAGATGTTACAGCGATGCAGGAAGGAGCAAGAATCCACAGACTTATCCAGCACAGGATGGGAGCAAAATATCACGCAGAAGTACCTTTAAAGTATAAATGTGATTATGATGAATACAGTATAAGCATTGAGGGCAGGGCTGATGGTATAATATGTGATATGGATGAAGATGAGGATGGAAATAAGACACCTGTATCTGATGTTATTATAGATGAAATTAAAACAATGCAGACAGATGTGTCAAAGATGAAAGAGGCTGTATATGTCCATAAGGCACAGGCAATGTGCTATGCATACATATATGCCACACAGCATAATCTTGAGAAAATTACAGTCCAGATGACATATTGCAATTCTGAAACGGAAGAAATAAAAAGATTTGCAGAAGATTTTTCATATGATGAGATAAATAAGTGGTATGAAAATCTGATGAACCAGTTTAAAAAGTGGACGGATTTTATATTTGAACAGAGACAATTAAGACAGGAATCAATAGGGAATCTGGAGTTTCCTTTTGAATACAGAGAGGGACAAAGAGAACTTGTGGTCAGTGTATACAAGACGATAAACCGTGGAAAGACTTTGTATATACAGGCACCGACAGGGGTCGGGAAAACAATTGCAACAATATTTCCGGCTGTTGCCGCCATGGGACAGAACAAGGCTGATAAAATATTTTATCTTACCTCAAAAACGATAACACGCACAGTTGCCGAAAATACATATGTATTGTTAAGAGAAAATGGACTGCATTTCAGGACAGTTACGCTTACAGCAAGAGATAAGATATGTATGGCAGAAAAAAGAGAATGTAATCCGGTAAACTGTGAGTATGCCAAAGGTCATTTTGACCGTGTAAATGATGCAATTTTTGATGCGATATCCAATAATGAAGTTATAGACAGGACATGCATAGAAAAATATGCATTAAAACACAGAGTGTGTCCGTTTGAGATGAGCCTTGATATTTCATACTGGTGTGACGGCATAATCTGTGATTACAATTATGTATTTGACCCGAATGTTGCACTGAAAAGGTATTTTGGTGAAAAAGTAAAAGGTGATTATATATTTCTTGTTGATGAAGCACATAATCTAGTTGACAGAGCCAGGGAAATGTATAGTGCATCAATAGTAAAAGAAGATTTTCTTGAGATAAAAAAACTGCTTAAGACAACGGATGCAGGGTATATAGATAAAAGACTTGTGTCATGGCTTGATAAATGTAATAAAAGTCTTCTTGAAATGAAAAGAGAGTGTGATGATTACAGGGTTTTTGGTGATATAACTTCACTTAAAAGACTGCCGGAATATCTTGAATATCTTTCCATGGGAATATCATCATTCCTCGATAAAAATAAGAAGTTTGAAAAAAAGGATGAACTTCTCGAATTCTTTTTTAAGATAAAACATTTTCTTGCGATGTATGACTGTGCAGATGAAAAATATGTAATATATTGCGAGCATGATGATGAAGGGAATTTTGTGCTGCGTCTGTATTGTGTTGACCCGTCCGGAAATATATCAGACAAGATTTCCATGGGATGCAGTACAATATTTTTTTCGGCAACGCTTCTGCCTGTCAATTATTACAAAGAAATGCTGTCAGGAGAGATTGATGATTATGCTGTATATGCACATTCGCCTTTCAAAGCTGAGAAAAAATGTATAGTTGCTTCAAAAGATGTGAGCAGCCGTTATACAAGACGCAAATGATAATGAATACGAAAAATCTGCCGTTATATATATGAGGACTGTCAATGCAAAAAAGGTAATTATATGGTATTTTTTTCCCATCATATGGATATATGGAAAATGTAAAGAATATGTTTATGGAAAATTACAGGCCGTCCGGCAGAAACAGCTTTTACAGCCGGAGAAGACATCTGTGGGAATAAGGATTATATAAATATATATATTGCGACACAGAGAAACGGAATGAATGAAGAAGACAGGGAACAGTTTTTAAAACTTTTTGAAGAAGAAAAATTTGATGGGTCCCTTATTGGAATGTGTGTTACAGGAGGTATATTTTCTGAGGGGATTGATTTAAAGAACGACAGTCTTATAGGTGCTGTAATTGTCGGAACAGGGCTTCCTATGATATGCAGGGAGAGAAATATTTTAAGAGATTATTTTGATGCAAATGAAAAAGACGGATATTCATATGCCTATGTTTATCCGGGAATGAACAAGGTACTGCAGGCAGCAGGCCGTGTTATAAGAACAGATGAAGACAGGGGAGTGATAGAACTGCTTGATGACAGGTTTCTTCGTCCTGAATATCAGAAAATGTACCCGAGGGAATGGGAAAATGTTATTTCGGTAAGAAGAGAAAATGTCAGGAAAACAGCTTGATATTTTGAAAAACTAAAAATATAAATATTTATATAAATTTAATAGTGCATTATGGATGCAATGGTAATGTATAATTAAGTAAGATATACTGGTGAAAGGGATGGTAACTGTATGGATGATAAGTTTAGAGAAAAAGTTAAAAGAGCCATAGAAGACGGTACTTACAAACAGGAACTTGAAAAGATGAACTCTTTGACAGATTCCAATCAATAGAGATTCAGAAAGGAATACAGTCCCATGTTGATGTTTTGAAATATGCTTCGCCTGAATTTGATGCGGCACAGATGAAGTCTATAAGACTTGCACTTTGGAGGATGGAATGGATGTTGAGGCATTCGCAAAGCCTGAATATGATTATATCCAGATGGAAGAGATTAAGAGTGCAATAAAAGACGGAATGGATGTCGCACAGTTATGTAATCCGCTGTTTGATTTTTCAGTTATGCGTGAAATAAGAATGGCAGGAGATTATCAGAAGCGTATATTAAAATTTGCCGATGAAGGCTGTGACAGCGGGGTGCTGAAGCAGATAAGGCTTGCAGCACAAGCGGATGTCAATATTGATTTTTATGTTCAGGAAGGATATGACGAATATCAGCTTAATGAGATAAGGCTTGGCCTTATGCACTGTGTTGATGTTAATAAGTATCTGTATCATGAATATAACGGGGAACAGATGAAGCAGATAAGGCTTGGACTTGAACAAAAAGTGGATGTTTCAAAATACTCAATGACGGGATTTTCATCGACACAGATGGAACAGATAAGGCTGGCATTAAAAGACGGGCTTGATGTTGAGGAATACGGTGACCCATTTGTTGAGGCACTCCAGATAAAAGACTGGCGTGAGGGTAAGGTTCCTGAAGCACCGAGACAGCCGGATGAGAATCAGTCAAAAGAGATTCTTGCTGGACTTGAAAAAGGACTCGATGTAAGCCTGTATGCGGATACAGATTACAGTGCAGAACAGATGAGACAGATAAGGCCCTTGAGGATAATCTTGATGTCTCGCCTATTCTTGATAAGAATTCTAAGTGCAGAGCAGATGTGCAAGATAAGACAGAGTTTAAAGTAAAAGGTGGTGGCAGGTATGGATAATACAAGTAAAGATTCACTTGAACAATTAAATAAAGACATCCTGGTATCTATTGCTGATGACTGTATGACTGCATATATCTGCCTTAAAAATCCGGGAACGGAAATCTGTTATGGTTATGAAGATGTTAAAAAAGCACTGGCAGATGCCGGTGTAAAAATGGGAATCAATGATGAACTTATCCACAGAATTTTATCGGAAAAAAGATATAACAGTATGGAAACAGTGGCAGAAGGAAAACATGTTGAAGACGGTGAAGATGCAAGATATCAATTATTTTTTAATACAGATGTCAGTAACAAGCCAGTAATACGTGAAGATGGTTCGGTCGATTATTATAATCTGAGACTTTATGAACTTGTGAGCGAAGGAGACAAGCTTGCAGAATATATACCTCCTACAAAAGGTGTGTTTGGATATGACGTAAGGGGTAAGCTTTTGTGCCAAAACCGGGCAAACCTAAGACAAAGTAGGAAAAGAGATTTACCGTATCGGAGGATGGCAATACATATTATTCAGCTATTGACGGAAAAGTTGAATACAGGAATACGGACCTTAATGTTATTGGGGTTTTGCAGATAGAAGGTGATGTTGATCTTAATATAGGTAATGTTGATTTTAACGGTGATGTTGAAATAAGCGGCAATGTTATAAGTGGGGTTTCTGTTACTGCAAAAGGAAATGTTACGGTTGGCGGCTTTGTTGAAGGTGCTGTCATAAAAGCGGATAAAGATATTATTTTAAAGAAAGGCTCTAACGGAAAAGGCGTTGCCAAGATAGAGGCAAAAGGCAATGTCACAGCGAGCTTCTTGAAAATCTGCGTGTTTACTGTGATGGCAATGTATATTCTAATCGATTCTTAACTGTGAAAAATATCAGCAAAAGGAAAGGTTATCGTTTCAGGGGAGCAAAGGCGCATATATGGTGGCGATGTAACAGGAATGCTTGGTGTTGAGTCAGCATCGATCGGTAACTCGTCAAATGTTTCTACGATTGTAAGAATAGGTGCTGCAAAGCAGGTACATAAAGATTATCAGGATACGCTTGTGAAGTTAAAAGAAATTACAGCTGAGATAGATACGCTTGAAATTGTTACACATAAGTATGAAAGGCTGCGTGAAGCCGCACCGGAAAGATTTGACAGGGAAAATTATAATAAAATTATACAGTCAAAGATAATAAAAAATTCGCAGAAAGCCAAACTTCAGGAAGAAAATAAGCAGCTTTTTGACCTCATAAAAGAAGCGACAGTTTCGGGAGTAAAAGTTTATAAGACATTATATCCGGGCGTGAGGATTTATGCGGAAAATGTTATATATGATGCCCAGACGGAAAGAAACCATATCCTTCTAAGAAGAGGCGGGGATGCAATGAGAATTATTGAACTGGGCGATGATGAGTAAAGATTAACGGCCGCTTTGCGGCAGCAGAATTGGAGTTTATATGATACAGGAAGTAGTTTCGGTAGATTTGCCGGTACATGAAAGGCTTGTTATAAAAAAGAACCGTCTTGAGCCTGAAAATATGACAGGAAAAGAAAAGAGGATTTCTATAGTTACAGGCACCCATGGTGATGAACTTGACGGGCAGTATATCTGCTATGAGATAATAAAAAAGATACAGATGTATCCGGAAAAACTAAAAGGAATAGTTGATATATATCCGGATGTTAATCCGTTGGGAATTGATATGGGTTCAAGAGGAATTCCGATGTTTGACCTTGATATGAATAGAGTCTTTCCGGGAGATAATAATGGTGCAGTAGCTGAATATACTGCTGCCGGTCTGATTGATGATATTATAGGCAGTGATTTCTGCCTTGATATTCATTCAAGCAATATATTCTTAAAAGAAATGCCACAGCTTAGAATGACAGAGGAAAATAAAGATAAGCTTCTGCCATATGCAAAAAAGCTGAATGCTGATTTTATATGGATATATTCTTCTAAGACAGTTCTTGATGCAACACTTGCATACAGCCTTAATAATATGGGAGTTCCGACACTTGTTGCTGAGATGGGAGTTGGACACAGAATTAATAATGAATACTGTCAGCAGCTTATTGAAGGTATATTTAATCTAATGACAGAGCTTGAAGTATGGGATGATGCACCTGTAAATGTCAGGAATTCTATAGTTTCAACGGAAGGACAGGTGAGTTTCATATCTGCTGCGGGAAGCGGAATATTTGTTTCATCCATTAATTCTATGGGAACGATAGGAATGGGGACACATATAGGAGATATTATAGAACCTATAACTGGAAAAGTAATCCAGCGAATAGAGTCGCCTACTGATGGCATAATATTTTCGTTAAGGGAACACCCGGTTGTTTACAAGGGAGCATTAATTGCCCGTGTATATGGTGGAAGAAAGCAGGAGTAAGATTTGAGAAAAGAAGTTTTATATACATTAAAAGGATTATACAGGGAAGATTTTGAGATAGAAGGATACAGATTCGGAGGCGGAGAGAAATCAGCATGTATAGTGGGTGCAATGCGTGGCAATGAGATGCAGCAGCTCTATATCTGTTCTCTTCTTATTAATGCATTAAAAGAACTTGAGGCACATGGTTCGATTACACATAATCATGAGATTCTTGTGATTCCGTCGGTAAATAAATATTCGATGAATGTAGGAAAAAGATTCTGGGCTATTGACAATATTGATATTAACAGAACATTTCCGGGAGATGCACAGGGCGATACGACAAAACAGATTGCTGCAGCACTGTTTGAGAATGTTAAAGGATACAATTACGGTATTCAGTTTGCAAGTTTTTATATGCCGGGTGATTTTATTCCGCATGTAAGGATGATGGAGACAGGGTATCAGAGTGCAAGTCTTGCAATCTTTCGGCTTGCAATATGTTGTTATCAGAAAGCCTAAGCCAATGGATACGGCTACACTTAATTACAGCTGGCAGATGAATCGGAACTAATGCCTTTTCGATATATACCAATGCGACGGACACGATTGATGATAAATCGGCAAGACAGGCAGTATCGTCTGTTCTTAGATTCCTTACAAGAATGGGAATTTTAAAATATAATAATCACAGCGGCTATATAGCAAGCGTGATTAACGAGCATGAGCTTCTTGCTGTAAAGACTTATGACGGTGGTTTTTACAGGAGACTGAAATCACCGGGGGATCCGGTATTCCACGGAGATATAATAGGTGAAGTAATAGATCCGTTTGAGGGTTTTGTGAAGTCGCAGATTGTATCACAGACAGACGGAATTGTATTTTTTGCACATACAGCACCTACAGTTATGGGAAATCAGGTAGTATACAAAATTATACGAAGAATGCATGAATAAAATCTGATATTTCTAACTAATGGTGGGATTGTTAAATACAAATAAATGTGTTAATATAAATTTTATTATTGTATCGGTTATCCGGCAATAAATATTCTAATCATACAAAGGTTAGCAGGAGGATTATGATGAGCGGCGTTAAGAGAGTTTTTGTTGAAAAGAAGAAACCGTATGCTGTTAAAGCAAAGGAACTTTATGATGAGATAACAGATTATCTCGGTATTAAGACTGTTACCGGTGTAAGAGTTCTTATAAGATATGACATTGAAAATCTGTCAGATGACACTTATAAGAAAGCACTTACAACTGTATTTTCAGAACCACCGGTAGATGATGTATATGAGATGCAGTTTGAATCAGGCAATGATGATTATGTATTCTCGGTTGAGTATCTTCCGGGACAGTTTGACCAGAGAGCGGATTCAGCAGAACAGTGTGTAAAGTTTTTTAATGAAAATGAAATACCGGTCATTAAGACAGCTACAACTTATGTAATCAGTGGAACATTGACAGATGAGCAGAAAGAAAAGATTAAAGAACTCTGCATTAACCCTGTTGATTCAAGAGAAGCTGACAGCAAGATACCTGATACACTCGTTACAGAATTCAAGGTTCCTGCTGATGTAATTATTTTTGACGGATTTAAAGATATGGCAGAGGCAGATTTGAAGGAGTTATATGATTCACTTGGACTTGCCATGACATTTAAAGATTTCATCTTTATACAGGAATATTTTAAAAACGAAGAAAAAAGAGACCCTTCTATGACGGAGATAAGAGTGCTTGATACATATTGGTCAGACCACTGCCGTCATACAACATTTGCGACAGAACTTAAAGATGTTAAGTTCAAAGATGGTTTTTACAGAAAACCTATGGAAGATACATATAAGAAGTATCTTTCTGACAGAGCAGAGATTTATAAGGGGAGAAAAGATAAATTTGTATGCCTTATGGATCTTGCCCTTATGGCAATGAAGAAGTTAAAGGCAGAAGGCAAGCTTAACGACCAGGAAGAATCAGATGAAATTAATGCATGCAGTATAGTAGTTCCTGTAACTATAGATGGCAAGGAAGAAGAGTGGCTTGTTAATTTCAAGAATGAAACACATAATCATCCTACAGAAATTGAACCATTTGGTGGTGCTGCAACATGTCTTGGCGGTGCTATAAGAGATCCATTGTCAGGACGTACATATGTATATCAGGCAATGCGTGTAACAGGTGCAGCAGATCCCACAAAGCCTATGTCAGAGACACTTCACGGCAAGCTTCCTCAGAAAAAGCTTGTAACAGGTGCAGCACATGGTTACAGTTCATATGGTAACCAGATTGGTCTTGCAACAGGTTATGTAAAAGAGATTTATCATCCTGACTATGTAGCTAAGAGAATGGAAATCGGTGCAGTTATTGCGGCAGCTCCAAGAAGTGCCGTAAAGAGAGAAAATTCAGATCCGGGTGATATTATAATTCTTCTCGGTGGACGTACAGGACGTGACGGCTGTGGCGGTGCTACAGGTTCATCTAAAGTTCATACAGAAAAGTCTATCGAAACATGTGGAGCAGAGGTACAGAAAGGTAATGCACCTACAGAGCGTAAGATGCAGAGACTTTTCAGAAGACCTGAAGTTACAAAGCTTATTAAGAAATGTAACGATTTTGGTGCAGGCGGCGTTTCGGTTGCAATCGGAGAGCTTGCTGCCGGACTCAGAGTTTCACTTGATAAGGTTCCTAAAAAGTATGAAGGTCTTGATGGAACAGAGCTTGCCATTTCTGAATCACAGGAAAGAATGGCTGTTGTAATTGACCCTAAGGATGTTAGAGCATTTCTTAATTATGCGGCAGAAGAAAACCTTGAGGCAGTTGAAGTTGCAACTGTAACAGAAGAACCAAGACTTGTACTTGAGTGGAGAGGCAAAGAGATAGTTAATATTTCAAGAGCTTTCCTTGATACAAACGGTGCTCATCAGGAGACATCTGTTCTTGTTGATATTCCTTCAAAAGAAGATTCATATCTTAAGTCTTCAAAGATAGAAGATGTAAGAGGCAAGTGGTTAAAAGTTCTTTCTGACCTTAACGAGTGTTCACAGAAAGGTCTTGTTGAAAGATTTGATGGTTCAATCGGAGCCGGTTCTGTATACATGCCATTTGGCGGCAAGTATCAGCTTACAGAGACACAGGCAATGGTAGCAAAGCTTCCTGTACTTAAAGGAAAGTGCGATACAGTTACAATGATGTCTTATGGATTTGACCCTTATCTTTCTAAGTGGAGTCCATATCACGGTGCTATATATGCTGTTACAGATTCAGTTGCAAAGATTGTTGCGGCAGGCGGTGATTTTAACAAGATAAGATTTACTTTCCAGGAATATTTCAGAAGAATGACAGAAGACCCATCACGTTGGAGCCAGCCATTTGCAGCACTTCTCGGTGCTTATGAGGCACAGCTTGGATTTGGACTTCCATCAATCGGCGGTAAAGATAGTATGTCAGGTACATTTGAAGAGATAGATGTTCCGCCAACACTTTGTTCATTTGCTATAGATGTGGCAAAAGAAGGTGACATTATCACACCTGAATTAAAGACTCCGGGAAATGTTCTTGTTAAGTTTGATATAGAACATGATGAATATGATATTCCTGTATTTGAACAGGTTAAGGCACTCTACAACAGTATCCATGAACTTACTGAAAATGGTACAATCGTATCTGCTTATGTATGTGATGCAAATGGTTTTGTTCCTGCACTCTGCAAGATGGCATTCGGTAATAAGCTTGGATTTGCATTAAACAGTGATTTGAAAGAAGAATCATTATTTGCACCTGCATATGGATGTATAGTTGCCGAGGTTGCAAAGGATAAGCTTGATAATATTAAGACAGCTTATACAAAGCTTGGTGAAGTTAAAGAAAAAGCTGCATTTACATATAAAAGAGGAAGTTTCAATCAATGTAGAAGAGGCATTAAGTGTATGGGAAGACAAGCTTGAAAAGGTATTCCCTACAAAGGTTTCAAAGGAGACAACTTCTATTGAGACAAAGCTTTTTAATGCTGAAAATGTACATGTATGCAAGAATAAGGTTGCAAAGCCTACAGTATTTATTCCGGTATTCCCAGGTACAAACTGTGAGTATGACAGCACAAAGGCATTTGAAAGAGCTGGAGCAGATGTTATTGTAAAGGTATTTAAAAACCTTGATGCGGCAGGTATCAGAGAGTCTGTTGATGAGTTTGAGAAAGCAATCGCACAGTCACAGATTATTATGTTCCCTGGTGGATTCTCAGCAGGTGATGAGCCTGATGGTTCAGCTAAGTTCTTTGCCACTGCATTCAGAAATGCAAAGATGAAAGAAGCAGTTGAGAAACTTCTCAATGAGCGTGACGGTCTTGCACTTGGTATCTGTAACGGTTTCCAGGCACTTATCAAGCTTGGACTTGTTCCAAACGGAGCAATTACAGGTCAGAATGAGCAGTCACCTACACTTACATTTAATACAATCAACCGTCATATATCTAAGATGGTATATACAAAGGTTGTAAGTAATTTAAGCCCATGGCTTGCAGGTGCTGAGCTTGGCGGTGTTTATTGCAATCCTGCTTCACACGGTGAAGGAAGATTTGTTGCACCTAAGGAATGGCTTGACAAATTATTTGCAAACGGACAGGTTGCAACACAGTATTGTGACATCAACGGCAATATTTCAATGGATGAGGAGTGGAATGTCAATGGTTCATATATGGCTATTGAAGGTATCACAAGTCCTGACGGAAGATGCTTAGGTAAGATGGCACATTCAGAAAGACGCGGTGATGGCGTTGCAATTAACATTTATGGCGAGCAGGATTTAAGAATATTTGAATCAGGCGTAGCATATTTTAAGTAAGATTATTATCCCTGAAAATCTGGTATAATATGCCTGGTTTTCAGGGATTTTGCTTCGCAAAACAAGGATATAGTGCATCAAAGATGCATATTGGGATTTTGCTTTGCAAAGGAAGGAAGATTTATGAAGGTTTTAAGAGGATTTGTTCTGTGCTTATATTGTCTGATGCTTGCAATTACAGGTGTGTCGTTTCTTATGGGGAGTACATGTAAGACAGCAATATCGGATATAGTTGTATACAAAAGTGAGGATAAGATAACAGATGCGATTGCGTCGGTAGATCCTAATCTCAAAGGCGATGAGCTTGATAAAGTGTTTGATTATCTTGAAAATGACAAAGATTTAAGAAAAATAGCTGATATGTATGTTGATGCTGCAATAAAGGTTGCATCATCCAATAAAAATAAGGATAAGACTCTTGAGGAAATGCTTAGTGAAACGCAGACATCAGAGATGAATAATGCAGTCTCTTCATTTACGGATAATCTTGTAAGTAAGGTTTTTGGAGATGAAGCAAATAATATAAGCGGCATTGCAGCCACATTATATAACGCTGTAAAACAGTCTGTTTCATTGAAAGTTACAGAGGCAGTGTCGTATTATACGGCTGGAGTTGTGGATGGAATGAGCACAAAGCAGCGTATGATTATTAAAATATATGCAATGTTTACATCTGTTGCAGCTCATGTGATATGTATAATCCTTACAGTTATTAACGCACTTTTGATATTTGCGGCATACAAAGAAAAAGCAGGAGTTATAAGAGGTCTGGGACTTGGAACGACAGCAGGAGGCCTTGTATTATTTATTCTGTCTAAAATGTTTGTAAATGTCGGAATGAGGCTCAGTAACAGGATGGTGGGAAGAACAGTTGGTTTTTCAATGAATGGCTGGTATCTGTTCAGTGGCATCTGTGTGGCAGCCGGTGTGGTTATGATTGTTGTGGCACAGGTTATAAAGAAAAATAATAATTAAAAAATTACAGGAAGGAGGAAATTAATATGACAGAAGTTGTATTGGGAAGCACAGAAATTAAGGTTAATAAAAACGGTTTCGGGGCATTGCCGATTCAGAGAATAAGCCATGAAGATGCCGGAGAACTTCTTAAAATGGCATATAATGCGGGAATTAATTTTTTTGATACGGCAAGATTTTATACTGACAGTGAAACCAAAATCGGAGAAGCACTTGGAGATGTGCGTGAAAATATTTATATTGCAACAAAGACAGCAGCACAGAATTCTGACGATTTCTGGAAAGATTTAAATACAAGTCTTAATAATTTAAAAACGGATTATATTGATATTTATCAGTTCCACAATCCGTCATTTTGTCCTAAGCCGGGAGACGGAACAGGACTTTATGAGGCTATGCTTGAAGCAAAGGCACAGGGAAAAATCCGACATATAGGAATTACAAACCACAGGCTTAATGTTGCAAATGAAGCTATAGAATCAGGCTTATATGAGACATTGCAATTTCCGTTTAATTATCTTGCAACAGAAAAAGAACATGAGCTGGTAGAAGTCTGTCGCAGTAAAAATATGGGATTTATTGCTATGAAAGCACTTTCGGGAGGGCTTATAACCAATTCAAAAGCGGCATACGCATATCAGGCAGAATATGATAATGTTCTTCCTATATGGGGTGTACAGAGAAAGTCAGAACTTGAGGAATTTATAAGTTATATAGACAATCCGCCTATTATGGACGATGAGATTCGTGCGGTTATAGAAAAAGATAAGAAAAGAGCTTGCCGGTAATTTCTGCCGGGCTGCGGATACTTTGTTCCGACATGTCCGGCTCACATTAGAAATTAACAACTGTGTGCAGAATGTCACTTCTTCTTCGCCGTTCACCATCAGGCTTCAGCTTACAGAAGCGGTTCAGGCAAAGATGAAAAAATAGAAGACTGTATACATTGTGGACAATGTTCGGCACACTGTCCTTACGGTCTTGATACACCAACACTTTTGCAGAAAATTACAAAGGATTATAAAGAGGTTCTTGCCGGAAAGAAGATTTGAATGTAACAGAAATATAGAAAATATGAGTATTCATGACGCGGAAATTTCCGCTTTTTTTGTATTGCAGTGATGAGAAAAAGCAGAAACATTATGATGCTGTTATACGATTCAAAAATATCCATAATATATATATAATAAATAGCACAAAAAGTTTATAAATGTAAAATTACATACCTTTGGTTGCAAATACAGTACCGTTCGTTACAAGGCTATTGCACATAAAAAATATTTGTGATATGGTACAAATATGAAGGGATTTATTGGGCAGCGGCAAAAAATAAATACATAGGAGGGCTTCAGATATGAAATACCACATAGGTATTTTTGGAACACAAATGAATGTTTGTACATTAATAGAGAAAAATATAATTGATTTTTTTAGCTGTAAAAAAATCAAGCCGGATATTGATATTTGGAATTTATTTGAGGTGGCAAAGAATAACTTAATATTAAATAATAAATATAATATTATATTTATTGAAATGAAAGATGATGGTAAAGTTACATCAGAATTAGGAAAGTATATTAGAAATGTTCTTAATGATAAATGTATAAGTATTATATATTTTACTTATGCTGATAAATTTGATTTGAAAATATTTGAAACACATCCGTATTATATTTTAAATGTAAAAAAAGGATATGAACAAGTGACTAGAATATTAGAAGAATTGATTTTGTATGATAAAGTTAGTGTGCAGAATTATAAATATGTGAGCAATAGTTGTATAAATAAAATTTTATATGATGACATTTTATATTTTGAGAGTGATAAAAAGTATATAAATATATATGTGAAAAATGAGGATACTCATAGATTTATAGGCTCTTTAAAAGCTGAAAAAAGTAGACTTCCGGATAACTTTATATTTGTGAGTCAGTCTTATATTGTTAATATTTATTATATAAAAAGGATGACGCTAGAGAATGTTATTATGACAAATGGCAAAGAGATACAAGTTGGAAGAAGTTTTAAAGATGAAATTCGCAAAATTATAAAATATGAGAAGGAAAATATGTAAGTTATTCCTTTAAAACTGTAAGTTATTCCTCTTAGTAAAATTTGGAAGGTTTTTATGATAATATATATACATCAAAATTAACGTTAATTTAAGAGAAAACAAATAATTACTACAATAAGGAGAAAGATGCCTATGAAGAAAAATTATCTACTAAAAGTAATGGCACTGTTAATGACTTTATTATTGATGTGTATGCCAATGAAGACATTTGCGTCTGAGGAAGAAGAAAAAAGTGAGACAGAGTACAGTCAGGCCAGAAGTAATCCTGATTTTGAAAATTTTGGGGGTTTTGATTATATTTTGCCTCAAACGGAAAATAACTTTCATAAGTACATTTTAGAAATTGAAACTCCTACAGGATATGGAAGTGGAAGTTATAGACTTCAGGAGCATTACTATGATGTTGACGCATCATATGGTTATTGTCCAAGTCTTACGGTTGCTTTGGATACAAGTGTACGATGCGATTTCTTGGTAGATGTTTATGGTACAGACCAGTGGAATAATGAATATAATTTACATGTCCAAAGAGACCAGGCATACGATTTATATGGTCAGAGAATATTCAGAGCACCCAATACTGTATGGACAAAGGCGAGAGGAAATTTTTATGTTGCTGATGATGAGGGCGAGGGATATTTTAAATTGGTTGGACAGGAGCATAATTAAATAATTAATTGAATTATAAATCAGCATATGATATATTAAATATATCATATGCTGGTGTTTGTATATAAAATGTAATGGAGGGGTTCTATGAAAAAATTAGTATCATTTGTTATTGTTACAGGTATTCTGATGAGTCTTACAGGCTGTGGAAAAGGCAAGGTTGATGCTGTATCGGCACAGAGCGTGAGAATAGAAGATATAAAAAATAATGTTTCCGGTATAGAAGATATTGAATTTGCAGGCAATATTGAGGATAGCCAGCCTTATTGGAATTCATCAGCAGTGCATTCTGTAGCAAGAGGCGAGTATGGATATTATTATGTTACATTTGGCAGTGGTGGGCGTAAAATACTCTCTTATATGGATGATGAAACCTGCGAGGTAATCCCTCTGTGCAATAATGCACAGTGTGATCACGTAAATTCGGACTGTCCTGCTGTGTTTTCTGATTATTCAGAGGTAGTATGGTATTATAAAAATCATATATATATGATTAAATTCAGTTCAGAGGGACGAGCTGTACTTGTGCAGATTAATTCCGATGGAACAGACAGAAAAGAATTGTTTGATATAGGAAGTGTTCCTATAGACAGTGCGGACGATTATAGTCTTGTATTTAACAATGACTGTGTATATGTATATAACCGTACGGGAAATTGCAGACTGCCTGAGACAGTACAGATAAGCATAAAAAGATTTTCACTTGATAATAAAATAAATGAAGATATTATAACGAGTGATGAGCAAAGTGTTTTATTTAATTCTGTAAGGGCATATGGTGATAAAGTTTTCTTTACATATTCAACAACAGAATTTAAAAAAGAGACAAAACAGAATGTTATGACGGGTGATGGTTTATACTGTTACAATGAATCAACAGGAAAAACAACAAAATTAATAGATAAAAACATAAGCGATTATATAATTGATACCTCTGATAATATAATTTATTATTATGTAATCAACGAAGGGTTATATAAATATAAAATCAAAGATAAAGAAGAAAATCTTATATATAAAGCAAGAAAATTCGACATTATGTTTATATATCTTTTGACGAAGATTATATATATCTTGATAATACAAGATGGTGTCTGTTTACAAGAACCGCAGATTTAACGATAACATTATATGTTCTTGATAAGGACGGAAATGTAATAAATACAATGGAAACAAGGGGAAGCGTATTTTTTGGTGATGACAGATATAAGCTATTTGAAGTAGGAAAGAAAACAGAAGTAAAGTATGCAAGTATGCATAAACTCGCATATATAAAGAAATCAGAAATTAATACTGCCGACACTTGGAGTGAATCTGAATGGCAGAAGTAATATGCTGGCGTTTGTATATAAAGTATAAAGGAGGGGTTCTATGAAAAAAATAGTATCATTTATTATTGTTACATGTATTCTGATGAGTCTTACAGGCTGTGGAAAAGGCAAGGCTGATGCTGTATCGGCACAGAGCGTGAGAGTAGAAGATATAAAAAATAATGTTTCCGGTATAGAAGATATTGAATTTGCAGGCAATATTGAGGATAGCCAGCCTTATTGGAATTCATCAGCAGTGCATTCTGTAGCAAGAGGCGAGTATGGATATTATTATGTTACATTTGGCAGTGGTGGGCGTAAAATACTCTCTTATATGGATGATGAAACCTGCGAGTTAATCCCACTGTGCAATAATGCACAGTGTGACCATGTAAATCCAGACTGTACTGCTGTGTTTTCTGATTATTCAGAGGTAGTATGGTATTATAAAAATCATATATATATGATTAAATTCAGTTCAGAGGGACGAGCTGTACTTGTGCAGATTAATCCTGATGGAACAGACAGAAAAGAATTGTTTGATATAGGAAGTGTTCCTATAGACAGTGCGGACGATTATGATCTTGTATTTAACAATGACTGTGTATATGTATACAACAATACGGGAAATTGCAGACTGCCTGAGACAGTACAGATAAGCATAAAAAGATTTTCACTTGATAATAAAATAAATGAAGATATTATAACAAGTGATGAGCAAAGTGTTTTATTTAATTCTGTAAGGGCATATGGTGATAAAGTTTTCTTTACATATTCAACAACAGAATTTAAAAAAGAGACAAAACAGAATGTTATGACGGGTGATGGCTTATACTGTTACAATGAATCGACAGGAAAAACAACAAAATTAATAGATAAAAACATAAGCGATTATATAATTGATACCTCTGATAATATAATTTATTATTATGTAATCAACGAAGGGTTATATAAATATAAAATCAAAGATAAAGAAGAAAATCTTATATATAAAGCAGAAAGAAATTCGACATTATGTTATATATCTTTTGACGAAGATTATATATATCTTGATAATACAAGATGGTGTCTGTTTACAAGGACTGCAGATTTAACGAGAACATTATATGTTCTTGATAAGGACGGAAACGTAATAAATACAATAGAAACAAGGGGAAGAGTACTTTTTGGTGATGACAGATATAAGCTTTTTGAAGTAGGAAAGAAAAAAGAAGTAAAGTATGCAAGCCTGTACAAACTCACATATATAAAGAAATCAGAAATTAATACTGCCGACACGTGGAGTGAATCTGAATGGCAGAAGTAATATAAAAGGGGTGGTTTTATGAAAAAAAGATTAATGATAGTGGCATTTATGGTATTAGCTCTAATTTTTACAGCGGGATGTGGCAGTGAAAAAAACGAAGAAGCAGAGCTGGAAACAAAATCAGCAGGATATCACATAATGAACAGAAGAAGCAGTAATATGACGCGTGAAGATGGTTTTTGTGAGACATTTACAAGTTATATTAACGGAAAAACTTTTGAAAAAGGTGACAGATTATCATTAAAAGAGGCATTTGGTGAATATCAGAATGATACGGTAACGCTTAATGATTTCAGAGAAAGCTTATATGCCTGGTTTACAGGTAAAAAAATTCATACAAGTTCCGACCAGGATTACTATGATTATGTAATGGAATTTCCAAAAAGAATGTATATAGAAGCAAGTTACGATGAGAATAAGATATACATTAATGCTTATGTAGATAAGGTGGATGAGCCTGTTATTAATGTCAAGTAATATTTTGTGAGGTTGCCTATGGAATTAAAAAGATTACTTAATATTAAATATATAATTATTGTTTGTGCAGCATTAGTTCTTAATATTATTTTATTTATGTTTCAGGCAACGGCGGGCGGAAATAAAATAAATGAAGACAGCAAAAGAGATTTAAGAATCAGGACAGAGTATATAGAAAATTATAAATCAAATATACAGAATATCGTGGACCGTGCTGAAAAATTAAAAAAACAGAGATTGTTTTCCAATCCGGAATCTTTTTCTTATAAAAATATAATAAAAACAGGAAAAGATTATGAGAAGCTGATTAATATTAATTTGTCGGCAGATAACAGCAAAGCAGTCCGTGCTATATCAAAGTATTCGATGTTTATAGGAATATCGGCAATTTTGACGCTGCTTCTTATGAATAATCTTTTTAAAGAACGGGATAACAATATGTGGCAACTTACATATATGTCAAAAAACGGACGTGCTTATCTTGGGCTTGTGAGAATTGCAGATATATTTATTGTTTCATTAATACAGCATTTTTTGCTTTATATTACTGTCGTTTTTACATCATTTATTTTATTTGGCGGGCTTGGTGACTTGTACAATCCGATACAGAATATATCAGAATTCGGACAGTGTACGCTTGTCATTAATAAAGCAGAGTATCTGATTGCTGATTTTTTATTGACTTATTTATCTGTAGTTGTCGCAACATCAATTATATATATGTTGATGAATGTGTTTAGAAACAGAAAAAATGTATTTATCGGAACAGGTGTATTTGTAATAATTGAATATTTTATATATATAAATACGGAATCCCAGAGTATATATAGATTATTAAAATATATAAATATATGTAATTTATTCAGAATTAATACTATATACATGGAGTACATCAATGTCAATGTGTTTTCGCATGTTGTGTCATTAAGATACGTGCTGGTTACAGCGGTAATTATACTGTCAGTTATGATGTTTATGATTTCGGTACTTGTTTATGTTAAAAGGTATCCAAACACCGAAAAGGAATTATGGCAAAAATTTCTGATAAGATAAATGTGCAATATCAGAAAATTTTTAATAATTATAATAATTTGTTCAAGGGGAAATTCATAAGACACTTCTTACGTCAAAGGGAATATGGCTTATTGCGGCTGCAATATTTGCCGCCGTTTATTTCAGTACGACAGGATATGTTACTTTCAATGATTTGCAGATTCAGAATGACAAATTATATAAAGAGAGTACAGGAGGAAAAAGATTATACATATATAAAAAAATTATGTTGATTCGGTGCTTGAAAAACGGACAATGCCAATAAGGAACGAAGATTGAAGCACAGAAAAAATGATAACGGTGAAATCGATTTTTGAAGAGAATATTTTGCTGCAGTAAGCAATTATAACAGTGTATCAAAATTCATCTGTTGAAATAGCAGGAACCGATGGAAAAATTATCATATCTTGCAAAGTTAAAAAGAAACGGGGAATTGACGGATATATAATGTCTGACAGAGGATATGAGCAGATATTCGGTAAACAAAGAAGTACAGTGCGTGAAATTATTCTTTTGAATGTCAACGCAGTTTGCACGAGGGTTATGCTTTATAGCATTTGCAAGTGTTTATATTGAAAAAAAGTCATCAATGGATAAACTGATTAATTCAAGTTCAGGCGGGTTTAAGTATGTCAACAAAAAGAAGCTGATTTCCGTGGGATTGATAACTTTATTGCTGACTTTGGCGGTAAATATTATCGAATATACAAACCTGATAAGATATTACAAAGTTACATATTTTCAGGCACCCGTGCAGAGTCTTACATTTATGAGTGACATAAAAATTAACGTATCGATTATAGGATGGCTTTTGCTGCTCATTGTTTTTAAGCTTATTATAAGTACAGTGACATTTTCGGTGACATTTATAATTACACGGATGGTGAGCAAATGGCAACATTAGAGAGGGTAAAGAGTTTATGAAAAAAACAATAGTATATTTTATGGCGGCATTTATTTTATTGGGACTTGCAGGTTGCGGTAATGCCAATAACGTCGGTGATAATATTCAAAATAATGAAACAGAAAGTTATGTCAGGGTATGGGATAAAAATCCCAATGTCAAAAAAGTTGATTATACATATGCAGGCGAAAGCTGCACAATAGACAATGCAAGGTTAAGTGTTGCCAAAGGAAGAGAAGCAGATGTCGGATTTGCGGAAGTTGATATTGATAATGACGGGATTAAAGAACTGGCAGTTGAATATATCGTAACGACGGGAACCGCGTCAATACAAAAAATGACAGATATATACAAAAAAGATTCACAGGAAAAAATGACAACATTTGTTGTTGATAACCATAAAATCTCATTCACACATGAACAAGAAGCTGTAATAATACAGACAATGAAGGAATGGGAAGCCCAAGGATTCATGGAGGAAAATAATATTACAGAATTTCCGTTTGCAGAATCTTCAATTTCGTTATTTGATTCTGCTGTGGTTGAATATGAGGGTGAATATTTTATAAAAGTAACATTTGCCACTAATGAGATGAGTAAAGAAAACATGAATCTTAAAACAATTAAAGTTTTGTTGAAATGTCAAAATAATCAATTCGATGTTGTGGATATGTGGTATTAAAGTGTAAAAAACAAGCAAAAAAACAGAGCATATCATTGAACTTAATATATCAATGATATGCTCTGTGAATTTACTGTCTTATGCCGCCGGCAGTTCAGGATTGTATCCGTCGCCGAAGTAATCGTTGTACCATACAAGGAACATGTATACGGTCCAGATTTTTCTTGAATTGTCTGCTTTGCCTTCTTTATGCTCATCAAGGTAATTGATAAGCGTGTCTGTGTTAAAGTATTTCTTTGCGGCATCGCTTGTAAATGCTTTCTTGATGATATTGTAATATTTTTCATCTTTAAGCCATATTCTGATAGGGACAGGGAAACCTAGTTTCTTTTTCTCTGCTACCATATCAGGAAGATAGCGGTGTGCTGCCATTCTCATGGCGTATTTCGTATTTTGTGCATTTACCTTATATTTTGTAGGAATGTGTCTTGCAACATCAAATACTTCTCTGTCGAGGAACGGAACACGCACTTCAAGTGAGTGAGCCATGCTCATCTTGTCGGCTTTAAGAAGAATATCGCCGATAAGCCAGAAGTTAATGTCAATATACTGCATTTTTGTGACGTCGTCTTTGTCTTTTACCTTATCGTAGAAAGGTTTTGTAAGCTCTGTGTGATTATATTTTCCTGTAGGATTCTTTAATACACGGCTTCTTTCTTCTTCGTTAAACATAAATGCGTTGCCTATAAATCTTTCTTCTACAGGCTTGCTTGCTCTTATTAAGAAGTTTTTGCCTTTGAATTTGAAAGGAATATGCTTTGCACATGCAGCAAGTCCTTTTCTCAGACCAAGAGGAAGCTTCTGGAATCCTGCAAGGTCGTGAGGTTCGCGGTAAATGTTATAGCCGCCGAAGAATTCATCGGCACCTTCACCGGAAAGAGCAACTTTTACATGCTTTGATGCTGTCTGACTTACAAAATACAAAGCAATTGCTGCAGGGTCTGCAAGCGGTTCGTCCATGTGGTACTGGATTTTTGGAATTGCGGCCCAGTATTCTTCACTTGATACAAGCTTGCTGTAATTATCAATCTTAATCTTATCTGATAAAGCTTTTGCATAGTTGATTTCGTTATATTTTTCATAATCGAATCCAACCGTAAATGTCTTGTCGCCATTAAATGTTGCGGCAACATAGCTTGAATCTACGCCGCTTGAAAGGAAAGAGCCGACTTCAACATCACTGATTTTGTGGTGTTCAACAGAATCGTGCATTGCATCGTCAATTTCATTAATCCAGTCGTCAAGAGTCTTTGATTCATCTGCATCAAATTCCGGCTCCCAGTATCTTTTGATATTGAGTTCTTTGTTGTGGAAAGTAAGGCAGTGTGAAGGCATGAGTTTGTATATGCCCTTGAAAAATGTTTCTTCAAGCACGGAATACTGGAATGTGAGGTAATTTTCGAGAGCGACTTCATTTACTTCCTTTTTATATCCCGGATATTCAAGAATACTTTTAATTTCTGATGCGTATACGAGATTGCCGTCAACAACGGCATAGTAAAATGGTTTGATTCCGAAATAATCCCTTGCAGCGAAAATAGTTTCTTTTGCACTGTCCCAGATTACAAAAGCAAACATGCCACGCAGCTTGTTTAACATGTCTTCACCGTATTCTTCGTAAGCGTGTATAAGCACTTCTGTGTCAGAATTATTTGCAAAAATATGTCCTTTTTCAATAAGCTCTTTTCTTAATTCCTGATGATTGTAAATCTCACCGTTGAATGTTATTACAATCTTTTTATCTTCATTAAACATAGGCTGGCTTCCGTTGTCCAGGTCAATAATGCTTAGACGGCGGAATCCCATATATGCTTTATCATCTATATATTGTCCGGCACTGTCCGGACCTCTGTGTACGATTCTGTTCATCATATTAGTAAGAACATCTTTACCGTTTTCAAGGTAACCAGTAAATCCAGCAAAACCACACATGTGTAATCCTCCTTGTTTTTCCGAAATATTTGCATTGAAGAGAATTATAGCAGACAAATGAAGTAAATACAAGCAATAGAGCACGCAGGGTTTACAAAAATTTTAAAATAAAGTATAATGTTCACAAAAAATGTAACAATTTAACTGTAAAAGCGATTTCACTTTATATGGTTATATGTTAATAGGGAAGAAAGGGAATTGTGGCATGGAAAAGATTAAGATGACAACACCGCTGGTTGAGATGGATGGAGACGAGATGACAAGAGTTCTCTGGCAGTTGATTAAGGATGAACTCCTCACTCCTTATATTGATTTGAATACAGAATATTATGATTTGGGTCTTGTACATAGAAATGAGACTAATGACCAGGTTACTATTGATTCGGCAGAGGCAACTAAGAAGTATGGTGTTGCTGTTAAGTGTGCTACAATTACACCTAATGCAGCAAGAGTAAAAGAATATAACTTAAAAGAGATGTATAAGAGTCCTAACGGTACAATACGTGCCATGCTTGACGGAACAGTATTCAGGGCACCAATTATTGTAAAAGGTATTGAGCCATATGTTAAGACATGGAAGAAGCCTATTACTATTGCAAGACATGCATATGGTGATGTATACAAGGCAACAGAGATGAAGGTGAAAGGACCTGGAAAGGCTGAACTTGTATATACAGATGCTAACGGTAACGAGACAAGAGAACTTATACATGACTTTAAGGGTGACGGTATCATTCAGGGTATGCACAACTTAAATGACAGTATTGAAAGTTTTGCAAGAAGCTGTTTTGAATTTGCTGTTGCCACAAAGCAGGATTTATGGTTTGCAAGCAAGGATACTATCTCTAAGAAATATGACCATACATTCAAGGATATATTCCAGGATATATATGATAAGGAATACGCTGATAAGTTCAAAGAACTTGGAATCGAGTATTTCTATACACTTATTGATGATGCGGTTGCAAGAGTTATCCGTTCTGAGGGCGGTTATATCTGGGCATGCAAGAATTATGACGGTGATGTTATGAGTGATCTTCTTGCTACGGCATTCGGTTCACTTTCAATGATGACTTCAGTGCTTGTATCACCTCACGGATATTTTGAATACGAGGCAGCACATGGTACTGTTCAGAGACATTACTACAAGCATCTCAAGGGTGAAGAGACATCTACAAACCCAATTGCAACTATCTATGCATGGACAGGTGCATTGAGAAAAAGAGGCGAACTTGATAATATTCCTGCACTCGGTGAATTTGCAGATAAGCTCGAAGGGGCTTGTATCAAGACAATTGAGAATGGTGAGATGACAAAGGATTTGGCACTTATTACAACACTTCTAAAACTATGCGATATTTTCATACAGGATTTCATGTGCTACACTTGACAGCCTTATGGCATAATCATGTGTCTGATTTATGAGGATGAGTTATGAAATTTAAATTTGAGCTTGGAGACTTAATTAAAATACCAAATATATTATGTTATTTGAGAATACTTATGGTTCCGCTCTTTCTTCATATTTATTTTACGGCAGAAAGACCACAGGATTTTTATCTTGCAACACTTGTGGTCATGCTGTCGGGGCTGACTGATTTTTTTGATGGACAGATTGCAAGAAGATGCAATATGATTACAGATTTGGGAAGAATAATAGACCCGCTTGCAGATAAGCTTATGCAGCTTGCAATGCTTGTTGCACTTACTGTAAGAGTAAAATATATGTACCTTTTGGTTATATTTCTTGTTTTGAAAGAGGTAATATCAGCAGTTACAGGTTTTTTTGTGATGAAATTTGCGAAAAAGAGACTTAATGGAGCAAAGTGGTACGGCAAAGTGTGTACTGCAATTTTATATGTTGTTATGCTTGCACTTGTCGCATTTCCTCAGATGGAGGTTCATGTTCAGGATATTCTTCTTCTTGTATGTGCCGGAGCACTTATGCTTGCATTTGTAATGTATGTAAGACTATACATTATAATGATTGTTGACGCCAGAAATGGCAGAAACGAAAAAATATTATATTAAAATATAAAGACCATATGCAGTTTATATGGATATTTGAATGAGGAAAATTATGGGTTATACTTTTCACGGAATGAATTTCGGACAATTTGCTTTATGGTTTTTTGCGTACAGTTTTTTTGGATGGGCAATGGAGTGCGTTGTTATACGCATCCAGCTCAAAAGATGGGAGAACAGAGGTTTTGCCAGGTTGCCTTTCTGTGTTATATATGGATTTGGCACATTTATTGCGTATAATATTTTTGCTCCGATTGAGCATAATTATGTGGCACTTTATTTTGCAGGATGCGTATGTGCAACGATTTTTGAGTATCTTACAGCCAGACTCATGTTAAAACTTTTTGGTTCGGTATGGTGGAATTATGAACATCTTCCTTTTAACTATAAAGGAATTTTGTGCCTCGAAAGCACATTGGCATGGGGCGTGCTTGCATTGTTTATATTTGGTGTTTTTAATCGTTATGTAGAAGGTGCGGTTAAGATGCTTGATGAAAGAGTTGCATATGCAGCGGGAACTATAATTGTTATAACTTATCTTATTGATTTCACATGGCAGTTTGCACATCAGATTGCAGGTGAAAATAATGATGGGGTTTTTAAAAAGGTTTTCTAAGAAGATAACCGGTGTCACACATAAAAATGTGCTGCCGTATGATTATGAATTTGGGAGCAGTTTATGTTTAGAAAAATTAAAGATGACTTCTGGATGTTAAGAAGAAGTGGAAGAAACATTTTAGTATTTGAACTTACATATAAACTTGCGGCAACGGCAGTATTTTATCCTATTGCAATTTTAATAATAAATCTTGTTATGAAAGCAGCCGGAGCAAAGTATCTTACGAATGAGTATATAATACGGATTTTCAAGAATCCTGTTTCGTGGATAGTTATGCTTGCGGCTGTTGTTATTTTTGTATTTTATTGTATATATGAGATGTCTTTTCTTGCAGCGTGCTTTGAATTGAAACGGCAGCAGTGTAAAGCATCTGTTCTTGAGATAGCATTTACATCTTTAAAAAGGATGAAAAGGCTTATTAATATCCGGAATCTACCGCTTATTTTCTTCTATTTTATTTCAATACTCGCAATTAATGTAACGATGCTTGGCAGCCTTGTATTGTCAGAAAAAACAATAACTGCTTTCAGAATATATGTAATTAATGGACCTGCAATTGTAAAGGCTGGGCTGGCTGTAGCTGTAATAGTGGTTTATACAATTGTAATAATGGGTGTTTACTCATTTAATATATGTGTGCTTGAGGGTGATAATTTCAGGACGTCATACAGGCAGAGTGCATCAACAGTAAGAAAACATTTCCTGCCTACATTAATGTCACTTATATTATATAATCTGGCAATACTTGCAGTTATAATATTGTTTTATGTAATAATTACGGCTGTCTTGTTTGCCGGAGTAAAAATTCTTAATATGGCTTATATGGGAAGTGCCATATATCTGTCAGTGTTAAAAAATATAAGAATTGGCATAAGAATACTGCTTTTATACCTTGCTGTACCAATATCATATACTATGATATCAAGAATGTATTATTATTATTCTGACCCTAAAGAAATTGATTATGTTGTTATAAGGATAAAATCAAAGTTTTTCAGGCTTCAAAGAATGATATATTTTCTGATACTTATAATGTCAATAGGTCTTAACAGTTTTTATGTTGTCAGGACGTTTAACAAAAATCCGTTTGAGAGTATTGCGATATTCCATGAAACAAAAATCACGGCACACAGGGGTTCATCAATAAAAGCACCGGAGAATACAATGGCTGCATTTGAACTTGCAGTTGAAAATATGACAGATTTTATTGAGCTGGATGTCCAGCTGACATCAGATAATGTGCCGGTTATTATGATGACCGCAGCCTTTACAGAACAAACCGGTGTTAATGCAAAGGTTTGAACTTTACAGCCAGATAAGGGAACTGATGCAGGCTCATATTTTGAAAGAATTTGCAGGCGAAAAAGTTCTGCTGGAAGAAGTATTAAGATTTGTAAAAGGAAAAGCACGGCTTAATATTGAATTAAAAAGCGGGGATACGGTATATACGGCTGATAAAGTGGCAGAACTTATACAAAAATATGATATGCAGAATGATTGCGTTATTACATCATTTGACTATAATATGTTAAAAAGAGTAAAAGAACTTACGGATGATATACAGGTGGGCTACATTTTATCTATAGCATATGGTGATTTTTACAGTATGGATGATGTGGATTTCTTCAGTATGAATGCGTCATTCCTTTCAAAACAGATAGTAGATGCAATTCATAATTCTGGAAAACAAGTATATGCATGGACTGTTAATAATGCAACATCGATAAAGAATCTTACGAATAAAGGCGTTGATAATATTATTACTGATGACCCGGTTCTTGCAAGGGAAACGATATATTCGAGAGATACGAGTGAGACACTTGTAAATATGGCAAAATATGTATTTAATCAGTGAGACATAATGTCCGGAATGGAGACGTGTATGATAAGGGGTATTGGAACTTCAAAAGGTATAGGAATAGGACATGCACTTATAATAGATGAACCTCAGATAGAGGCGAAGACTGAGATTGTGAGTGACACGGCGGCTGAATTAAGAAGATATGAAAATGTAAAAAAGAAGTTTATTGCAGATACACAAAATATAATAGAAGAACTAAAGAAAAAGTTAAAAAAAAATGATAAGACGTCTCTTGTTCTTCAGAATCAGATTTATCTTATAGAAGATATTGAGATGAACCAGCAGATAATCGGATTTATTGAAAATGAGCACCTTTGTGCAGATGCCGCAGTTGACAGAACATGTTCGCTTTATGCGGATATATTTGCCTCGCTCGACAGCGAAGTTATGAATCAGCGTGTGGCAGATATAGAAGATCTGAAGCACAGGATATTATCGATGTTGTCAGGCAATGTCACAGTAGATTTATCAAATCTTGAACCTGATACAATAATAGTTGCAAAGCAGCTTCATCCTTCTGTCACTGCAGCGATGGATACGAAACATGTTGTGGGTATAATTGCGGAAAAAGGCGGTGAGACATCACATGCGGCTATCCTTGCAAGAGCACTGGAAATTCCGGCAGTTTTAAGTGTGAAGGATGCATGTTCAAAGATTGCCGATAATGAAAGCGTTATTGTAGATGGCGAATATGGGGAAGTTTTCTTAAAACCTATTGAGAAGACGGTTCAGATATATACTAAAAAGAAAAAAGAATATCAGAAAAAAGTAAAAGAATTAAAAAAATATATTGATAGGGAAACTGTTACATCTGATGGATATAAGGTGTGCCTTGCGGCCAATATCGGAAATGAAGATGATGCCGTAAAAGGTATGAAAAGCGGTGCTGAGGGTGTTGGACTATTCAGGACAGAATTCCTGTTTATGAATGGTGTTTCAATGCCGGATGAGGAAAAACAGTTTGAGGCATATAAAAAGGCGGCAATAGTTTTAAAAGGAAAAACACTTACGATAAGAACGCTTGATGTAGGCGGCGATAAAAATATTCCGTATATGGGACTTGCAAAAGAAACTAATCCGTTTCTCGGGTATCGTGCAATAAGATTCTGTCTTGGAAGAGTTGATGTCTTTACAACGCAGCTAAGAGCAATATTAAGAGCAAGTGCATTTGGCAAAGTAAGGATAATGATACCGCTTGTAACATCGCTTGAAGAAGTCCTGAGAGTAAAGACACTTCTGAAAAAAGTAAAAGAAAGTCTTGACAAGCAAAAGATACCATATGATAAAGATATTAAACTTGGCATTATGATTGAGACACCGGCCGCAGCACTTATATCAGATTTGCTTGCAAAGGAAGTGGATTTCTTTTCGATAGGAACGAATGATCTGACACAGTATACGATGGCAGTTGACAGAGGAAATGAAAATGTTGCATATCTTTACTCTGTGTTTCATCCGTCGGTATTAAGAATAATTAAATATATTATTGAAAATGCAAAAAAAGCGGGGATAGAAGCCGGAATGTGTGGAGAGGCGGCAGGAAATCCATGTATGATACCACTGCTCTTAAGTTTTGGGCTTGATGAATTTTCGGTTTCTCCATCCAATGTGCTTGAGACAAGAAAAAACATTGCATCATGGAGCATAAGGGAAGCCGATGAGGTTACGACAAGTGTAATGGCAATGTGTACTGAAAAAGAAGTGGCAAATTACCTTAGTGACTATATTGCAGCAAAAGAACAACGCAGTGGATTTGCTTCGCAAACAAGGAGGATATGATGGCTCAGATTTATGAGACTGATGAAGAGATAGAAAGAGTGCTTCTTATAGGAGTTGCACTTGATGATAATGATGAAGCGGAAAGCTCACTTGATGAGCTTGCAGAGCTTGTAAAGACAGCAGGAGCCGTAACTGTGGGCAGGCTGATACAGCCGAGAGAATACTTTCACCCGGCAACTTATATAGGTAAAGGAAAACTTGAGGAAGTACGCCTGATGGCTGATGAGCTTGATGCTACAGGCATTATATGTGATGATGAACTTACACCGGCTCAGCTTAGGAATCTTGAAGATGTTCTTAATCTTAAAATAATGGACAGGACAATGGTTATTCTTGATATATTTGCATCAAGAGCGAACACCAGCGAGGGTAAGATTCAGGTTGAGATGGCACAGCTCAAGTATAGGATGACAAGACTTTCAGGTCTTGGAACAACACTTTCAAGGCTTGGCGGCGGAATAGGAACAAGAGGTCCAGGAGAGAAGAAGATAGAGACTGACAGACGACTCATAAGGGACAGGATATCAAGACTTAACGCCCAGCTCAAAGAAATTGAGAATCACAGGGAAATCCAGAGACAAAAAAGGAGTGATTCAACAATTCCTGTTGCAGCGATTGTGGGATATACAAATGCAGGCAAGTCAACACTTTTAAATAAACTTACCAATGCAGGGGTTTTATCTGAAGATAAACTTTTTGCGACACTTGACCCTACAACAAGAGTGTTAAAGCTTCCTAACACGGATAAGGTTCTTCTTACTGATACAGTAGGATTTATAAGAAAACTTCCGCATAATCTTATTGAGGCGTTTAAAAGCACGCTTGAAGAGGCAAAATATGCAGATATAATAATACATGTTGTTGACAGCGTTCATCCTGATATGGACAGGCAGATTGCGGCGGTTTATGAGACACTTGATGAGCTTCAGGTTGGAGATAAGCCGGTTATAACTCTTTTTAATAAAACAGATCTTGCCGGAAATGCTGAGACAATAAAGGATATGCGTGCAAAATGCAGCATGAGGGTTTCAGCAAAAACAGGTGAAGGAATAGATGAATTTCTTGATGAACTTGGAAAAATTCTTCGTGAAAACAGAATTCACATTAACAGATGCTTCAAATATCAGGATGCTGGAAGAATACAGCTTATACGTGAATTTGGTACACTTATTTCAGAAGAGTATACGCAGGACGGAATAGAAGTTGAAGCATATGTTCCTAAAGAAATATATGACAAATTATAATATTTTTTAGTGAAAGGGGCAGAAAAATGAAACTTATAGCAGCAGTAGATAAAAACTGGGGAATAGGAAGAAATAACAGGCTTCTTGTAAATATTCCGGAGGATATGCAGCTTTTCAGACAGGAGACAAACGGAAAAGTTGTCATTATGGGAAGAAAAACATTTGAAAGCCTTAAAGAAAAATCCCCTTTATATGGCAGAAAAAATATTGTGCTTACGACAAATAAGTCGTATGATGCAAAAGGAGCAGTTGTTTGTGCAAGTGTTGAAGAGGTGCTTGATGCAGTAAAAGATTATGATGATAATGATATATATGTAATAGGCGGTGGTGAAATCTATAAAGAATTTCTCCCATACTGCGATGTGGCACATATAACAAAGATTGATTATAAGTATGATGCCGACACATATCTTGAAAATCTTGATAAAAACAGTGAGTGGCACATAACGGCAAACAGTGAAGAAAAAACGTATTTTGATATTGTATATGAGTTTGTGAAGTATGAAAAGAAAAAGTAATAAAAACAGAAAAATAATATTTATATTGGCAGCACTTTCACTGCTTATTTCGGCAGTTTATGCCGGAACTTATTTTGCAACACCTTTTTTAAAAGAAAAACAAAACAATCCAGATGCGGCGGCTGCATTGAAAAATGAGGGAAAAGAGGCTGCGGATATTATAAGGGATTATATAGATAAGCAGTCTGTTGAAAGCCTTATAAGAAAAAAGATAAGTGGAACAGTATATGTTTCAGACAATAAAGGTGTGTATGAAAATACAGGAATAGATTTTTATTTTTATAATGGAATTCTGTATTATGAGACAACGCAGGAAAAAGGAAAGATTTACAAGGTTGAAAGTTCAGAGTTATTAAAGCCGGAATTTATTAAAAAATATGATTTTGCAAAGTATTCAAAGTCTATAAATACCGCATTGGACAGCATTTATGAGAATTATGCATCACTTGCTGACAGTATGAAGTATGAAAATAAGCCAGGTGAAGGCTATGAGCTGAATGGCTCGCATGTATCTGTATACAGTGTTTTACTTGAAAAGGCAAATCTTAAAAAGGCGGCATCCGGCACGATAGATGCGTTGTATGACAACAGTGATACGTCAGTTTATATGGGAATGTTTTCGGCATACGGAGTTGTTAGCCGTGAAAAATTAAAAAGATATACGGACAGACAGCTTGCACGGTTTACATATGCACAGGCCGATATCCATATTGGTGAAAATGATAATCTCAAAAGAATAAAAATTGATAATTACCAGCTTGATTTTGATTATGACGGAACAGAGTATGATTTTACCGTATCGGCTGATATAAAATTTGATGATGCAGCAGACACGCCACCGGGAAATTAACCCGATGGCGTGTTTTTCAGTCATATACGATATAGGTATTATATCGGAAACGCCGTAAACGCTGTTCCATTTTTATTGCATTTGTAAGGTAAAGAAAAGCCCCGACCTGTACTTTATAATAACCGTCATCGGATATAATGAATGCAGGGAAACCTTCTATTAAAAGAGAATCAAGCATTCTGTCGGCATTTTCTTTGTTGCGGTAAGCACCCGTCTGGATTCTGTAAAGTTTTGTTCCATCTTCGTCACAACGGCATGCGGGCATGCCGGGATTCTCAGAAATGCCGGGACTTGCAGGCATACTGTAATTTGCCGGAATGTCAGGAGAAGAGCCGGTGCCGGGGGCATCCGTTTTTGTAGTTTGTGAATATACTGTTTCAAGAATGCCGTCGGCAATTGCCCTTGCAATTTCATTGAAATTTTCATCAAAAATCTTATTGTCTGTATCGCTATTGATAAATCCAACCTCTACAAGAACGGCAGGCATCTGGGTCCTTTTTAAGACAACGAGATTAGGACGTTCTGTTATTCCGAGGTCTTCAAAACCGGCATCGGCAAGTTCTTTATTGATATTTTTTGCAAGAGTGTGGCGTATTCCGGAATCTTTGTATACAAGAGATTCAATGCCGCTATACTGGTTATTTTTTTCGGATGAATTGCGGTGTATTGAAATAAAATAGTCGGCACCTGAATTATTGGCATCGGTTGCTTTTTTGAATGGAGTTTCATATTCATCATTGTCCCGCACATAATATACATTAATGCCATTCATTTCAAGTATCTTTCCGACAGCCCGGGTAAGGCGGAGAGTATCATCTTTTTCAGCACGTCCGTTATAGGTGGCACCGGGATCACTTCCACCGTGGCCTGCATCAAGTGCAATAGTTATATCAGACATGGTTTCCCCTTTTATTACAAAACAATATTCACATTATTATATTCAAATCGGATTAAATGATTCATTGTAGGACAAAAATAAGCATAGAATGATAAAAAATAAATGGGAAAATATTATGAATATTAATTATGTGCATACATTTGAAAGACCGGAAAATGCGGTTGACAGAGGTAATCTCAAAGTAAATGTAATTGACAGACGGACAAAAAGACCTGTTATGAATGCGAGAGTGGAAATTTCATATACATTTACCGGACAGTGTTATTGAGGAACTGGTTACTGATGACAGTGGACTTACACCGACAATAGCACTTCCTGCACCTCCGGTTGAATATAGCATGGAGCCACAGGATTCACAGCCATATTCAGAGTATAATGTAAAATTACCGCATCAGGATATGTTGATATGCTTATATCGGGTTCTGAAATTTTTTGAGTGAGCAGTACAACAGCAGGCATCACTCGGAGGACAGACGGAAAGCGATGCCGCGTCAGATGTAGTTGTGATTCCGGCAAATACTCTTTTTGGAACGTATCCTCCAAAGATACCTGAAAATGAGATACAGCCCGTAAATACGAGCGGTGAGATTGTGCTTAGTAAAGTTGTTGTTCCTGAAACAGTTGTTGTCCACGATGGTGTGCCAGCTGACCCGACAGCTTCAGATTATTATGTGAGATACTCTGATTATATTAAGAATGTGGCAAGCAGTGAGATATATTCAACGTGGCCGGTTGAAACGATAAAAGCTAACGTGCTTGCAATTATGTCGTTTACATTAAACAGGGTGTATACAGAGTTTTACAGAAATAAAGGATATGAATTTACAATCACTTCATCTACGGCATTTGACCATAAATGGATTTACGGAAGAAATATATTTACAAGCATATCGGATATTGTTGATGACATATTTAACCAGTATCTTCAAGACCAAATGTAAAACAGCCGATTCTTACTCAGTATTGTGATGGGAAGAGAGTGAGCTCGGACTGATGAGCCAGTGGGGAAGCAAATATCTTGGAGACCAGAATTATAGTGCTATAGATATATTAAAATATTATTATGGTGATTCAATGTATATTAACACGGCTGAGGAGATAAGCGGGATTCCTGCATCGCTACGGGATACAATCTTGACATTGGTTCTTCAGGACAAAAGTCCGCCAGCTTCAGGAGCAGCTTAATCTTATTGGTGAATTTTATAATGCAATTCCGCCGGTTGAGCCGGATGGAATATACGGCGAGCAAACGGCGGAAGCAGTAAGAAAATTCCAGAAAATATTTGATATGCCTCAGACTGGTGTTGTTGATTTTGCAACATGGTACCAGATTTCCGGAAAATATGTTGCACTTTCAGGTATTGCGGAATTAAATTCTTGATTCACCCATGAAGAACAAGGCAAGTGTTCCCGGACCTGAGTGTGCTCCGATAGTCGGGCAGATTGTGTTTATTACAATTTTGTGATTGTATTTTTCTCTTATTTTAGATGCTACAAATTCTGCATCCTCAAGGCAGTCGCCATGACCGATAAAAATTGCATCTGTCTCGTCTTTATAAGAACCCATGAGTTCATCGATTTTTGATACAAGTGTGAGAAGAGATTTTTTTCTTCCTCTGACCTTGCCTACAGGTATAAGCTGACCTGCATCATTTACATGAAGAATAGGTTTGATACCGGCAAGACTTCCTACAATAGCTGTTGTCTTTGAAACACGTCCTCCACGGTAGAGGTGATGAAGGTCATCAACTGTGAAGAAATGAACAAAATTGCGGCGGTGTGCATTAATGTAATCCGCTGTTTCGTCAATGGATTTTCCTTCGTTTTTTAATTGGATAGCACGATATACAGTAAGCCCTTCTCCCATTGAAGCAGCAAGAGAATCAATTACAATAATTTTTGATTCGGGATATTCTTCCATTACTTCTCTGGCAGCTATGCAGCAGTTGTTGTAGCTGCTGGAGAGTGCTGAAGAAAAAGCAATATGAAGGATGTCATAGCCTTCCGCAACTCTTTTTTTGAAAATTTTTGCAACGTCTTCGGGATTACATGCCATTGTAGTAGGCATTTCTCCGTTACGCATGCGTGTATAGAATTCTTTTACTGGCATTTCGTTTCCGGGTCCGTAGAGCTGCTCACCGAAAGCATAAAAAAGAGTATGTATGTCGATAGAATTTTCGCGGACGAAATCATCAGTAAGATCCGCTGTTGTGTCGGTTGAAATTAGATATTGACGCATAAAATCCTCCTTGTTTTGTAACATAAAAATGCTTGCAATATTTTATATTCATATATATAATATCACTATATAGGTGAATGTGTAAATTAAAAATATTTTCATTTATCCTATTGACACATCTGTCAAATGGTGATAAGATACAAAAGATGTGAATTTTAATGAAGCAGAGTGTCCACTCTCACCTTAGCGCAAGGGCGACTCGGGTTTATACTTTATGAATATATGACTTATAACAGGTCTTTATTTTGTGATGTATGTGGATGGCTGCTGCTATCCACTTTTTTTATGGAGGTGCACTGTTATTAGCGATTTAATGATTAACGAACAAATCAGGGACAAAGAAATCCGATTAATCGGAGCTGACGGAGAACAGCTTGGAATTATGTCAGCAAAGGATGCCATGAAACTTGCAAGAGAGGCTGATGTTGATCTTGTTAAGATTGCACCATCTGCAACGCCACCTGTATGTAAGCTGATTGATTATGGCAAATATAAGTATGAATTAATCAGAAAAGAGAAAGAAGCTAAGAAGAAACAGAAGACAATAGAGACGAAGGAAGTAAGACTTTCTCCAAATATTGATGTCAATGATCTTAATACAAAGAGCAACGCTGCAAGAAAGTTCCTTGAGAAGGGTAACAAAGTAAAAGTTACATTGAGATTCAGAGGACGTGAGATGGCTCATGTAGAGAGCAGCAAACACATTCTTACAGATTTCGCTGAGAAGCTGAGTGATATAGCCGTTGTTGAAAAGGCTCCTAAGATGGAAGGCAGGAGCATGATGATGTTTTTAACTGAAAAACGTTAAAATATAAATACTACATGTTAAAAATTCAGGAGGTTTATTATGCCAAAGGTAAAAACAAAAAGAGCCGCTGCAAAGCGTTTTAAAGTAACTGGTACAGGTAAGTTAAAGAGAATGAAAGCTTATAAGAGCCACATTCTTACAAAGAAGACAACAAAGAGAAAGAGAAATTTAAGACACGCAGCAATGACTGATGCAACTAATGTTAAGACAATGAAGAAGATTATGCCTTATCTCTAATCAGATAAACGGTATAGAAGGAGGAATATAAAATGGCAAGAATTAAAGGCGGAATGAACGCAAAGAAAAAGCACAACAGAGTTTTAAAGCTCGCTAAAGGTTATAGAGGTGCAAGATCAAAGCAGTATAGAGTAGCTAAGCAGTCTGTTATGAGAGCTCTCACAGAGTCTTATAAGGGCAGAAAGCAGAAGAAGAGACAGTTCAGACAGTTATGGATTGCAAGAATCAATGCTGCTGCAAGAATCAATGGTTTATCATACAGCAAATTTATGTATGGTTTAAAGCTTGCTAATGTTGACCTTAACAGAAAAGTATTGTCAGAGATGGCTGTAAATGATGCAGAAGGATTTGCAAAGCTTGCTGAGTTAGCAAAGTCTAAGGTTGCTTAATTATATATTAAGTTGCAAGTTGAAGGGGCTGTCGCTTTAACGGTTATATATCGTTGAAGCGGGCCTCTTTTAAGTTTGTGAAATAAATGTGAAAAACGATATATACACTGTTCATATGTTGAAAGATATGTTATTATCTACTAGATTGGTTTCTGATTGAAGAGACCTTTCACGATTATGAAAGTGTGGGATGAGTGAATATGAAAAAGAATATTTTAAAGAAGATAAGTATTGGTTTGCTGTCAGCAGCTATGATGGTTTCCATGACAGCATGTAATACAAAGATTAAAGTTACTTATGATTATAAAGCGGAAGATTATGTTACGCTTGGAGAATATAAGGGCATAGAGGTAAGCGTTGATACTGATGCAATAGAGAACAATCTTATCAACACAAGAATACAGAATGATCTTGAGAGCAATACAACATATGTTGAAACAACAAGAGCTGCCCAGGCTGATGATAAAGTTACAATTGATTTTAAGGGTTCAATCGGTGGTGAGCAGGTATCCGGCTTCAGTGATAATGATTACTCTATTGTACTTGGAAAAGATACATTCACGGTTGAAGGGTTTGTTGATGAACTTTACGGAGTAAAGAGCGGTGATGTCAAGGTTGTTACACTTACAGTTCCACAAGATTTCAGCGATGCACCTGAGTATGCAGGACGTAAGATTGTATTTGAGATTACAGTAAAAACAGTTGCACAGCCTAATGTGCCTATGATTACAGATACTTATGCAAAAGAATATTACAATTATGATACAGTTGCTGAATACAGAGAGAGTATCAAGAATGAGATTCAGGATACTATTGATGAAAAGGTAACTGAAGCAAAGAAACAAGCTGTTCTTACAAAGCTTCAGGAAAGATGTACAATCAAAGGTTATCCGGAGAATTATCTTGCAACAAAGACAAGTGATTATGAACAGTCAATTAAGTTTTATTCAATGATGCAGGGAATAACAGTTGATGAGTACTGCCAGAAGACGTTTAATATGAGCTTTGATGATTATGTTAAAAAGGCTGTTGCCCAGGAGATGATTTTACAGGCGATTGCCGATAAGGAAAATATATCAATTAAAGATTATGATTACAAAGGGGAGCTTCCTCAGTTTGCAAAAGACAGAGGATATTCTGATAAAGATTCATTTGTTGAGAAGTATGGTAAAGACAAGATTGTTAAGAATATGATTATTCAGAAAGCACAGGATATTGTAATGGATAATGCTGTATATAAGTAGGCATCTGCCAGCAAGGCATTGGCTGTCTGCATAAAATAATCCACAGACATAAACGAAGATGTTTATGGTCTGTGGATTTTTGTATGTTTTTTATTTGTTTTGTGGATTAGTGTGTTCCTGTAGAACCAAAACCGCCTTCGCCGCGGACAGAATCTTCTAATGAATCAGCTTCTGTAAAATCGGCAGTTATAAAAGGTGCAAGTACAAGCTGTGCGATACGTTCACCTTTTGATACAGTAACGGCTTCGTCAGAGTGATTATATAAAGCAACCATGATTTCACCACGGTAATCGGAATCAATTACCCCTACTTTATTTGCCGGAGCAAGTCCACGTTTACAAGCCATTCCGCTTCTTGCATAAATAAGACCGACAAGGCCTGTTGGAATCTCAAGTGCAATTCCTGTGTGTATAAATTCTGTGCAGCCGGGATTTATAGTTATATCTTTATCCATGCATGCATAAAGGTCGGCACCAGCGGCAAACTCAGTTCCATAAGCTGGAATAATGGCATCTTCTCTTAACTTTTTTAATCTTACAGTCTGTTTCATTTTAATAGTCTCCATTCTTAAAAATAATAAAGGTTTATTTATCAAAGTCATATAAAATGACATTGCCGCTTTTCAATGATTCGTTTACAAGGATTGTACGCTGGTTTTCAGAGCCTTTGAATTTGAGATTGAGATTTTTAAGCTCTTCAACAAAGCGTCCGTCAACAAGAACATCAATATAACTTAGCAGTTCATTGGTTTCTTTCCACTTTTTACACATGTTTTCTATGATATCTTTATCAAATAAAAACCCGGTAAAACACCATATATCTTTTTGTGGCAAGACTTCACGTACCTGTCTTACAAGAGGAAGAAGACCTTTCTGGTTACTGTATTCAAATGGTTCACCGCCAAGAAGTGTAAGCCCCTGTATATAATCCGGTTTCAAAGATTCGATAATAGAATCAATGGTATCCTGTGTAAATGGTTTCCCATAATTAAAATCCCATGCGATTTCATTGAAACATCCGGGACAGTGATGGCTGCATCCGCTTACAAAAAGAGATGTGCGTACTCCCGGACCATTGGCTACATCACAATATTTGATTTCTGCATAGTTCATTATGATCAGTCTCCAATCTTACGTTAATTAGCACTACATATTATAACAGAAAAAAAGTATGTTGAATAGGTTTAAAAATCTGTAAAAATATATATAAATATCTATAGTTCAGTGGAAAAATACAGAATATATGTTAAAATAATAACAACATAAATAAGACTTTTACATGAAAGGAAGACAGCATTATGATAGAGATTAATTTTGACAAACTTTACAGATATCCAAGGATTGCAGAACCGTGTACAATATGTATTCCGGTAGAAAAAGGAAAAATATATTCTAAAGATAATGTATGCGTTATGCAGGATGGAAAACCGGTTCCTACACAGGCAAAGGTTACATCAAGATATGATGACACATCAATAAGATATCTTTTTGTAAGGTTTATGGCTGATCTGCCGGCAAATAAGGGCACAAAAGTATATTGTGAACTTGATTGTAAAGACGTCAATGATAATCCGGACATTTTATGTACTGAGAGTAGTACAGGAATAGAAGTTGATACGGGTGCGTTAAAGTTTAAGGTTGAAGATTATGCCTCATACATTTTTAAGGAAGTTAATGATGGGAATAAGATATATACAAATGAAAATTTTGCCGGCCCATATCTTAAAGAAGCTGATGGAACAAGTTATGATATAGAACTTGAAGAATGGAATATAATAGAGTGCGGTCAGGTGTGTGTGTCTTTGTGTACAAAAGGCGTAAATGTATCAAAAGATAAAGATAAAAAGATAGAGTTTGAGATAAGAATTAATGCATATGCCGGAAAACCGTGGGTTGAACTTTCATACAGAATTATAAACACAAGCATGGAAGAACTTGATATAGCATCACTTGTATTTTATGCAAAAGCTGATTCTTCAAGCCGCCTTAGTGATATTATGAAACCTA
>SCPN01001624.1_pt1 | contig 40568 bp, 50 predicted proteins | sample 6106831 | NCBI WGS metagenome assembly SCPN01 (sample SAMN10720447, study PRJNA508395) | human gut metagenome | isolation source: Participant 1, 0 month | reverse complement strand
TGATTGTTGTCGCGATATTACTCTCATCGATATCCTTTATTTTTGTGTCTGACAAAAATCCGCTGAATCTGCCATCTGCAAAATCAAAAGTATCCGCGAAATGCTCTATCGGCATAAACACCGCGATGCTCTGAGATTTATCGTAGGTTCCCTTCACCTTGAATTTGTATGTTTTTTTCTCGTACTGTGCATCAAGCTTTATTGTATCACCCGGTTTTATACCATATTTATCTGCAAATGAGTCTGATATGTATAGTATACCTCGTTATCCTTAAGCGAATCCATGTCCTTAAGTTTTACGTATGCACTGTCTGTTTCCACTCCGTAGACAGACACCTCCTCGTCAAAGTCATCTGACCTCCTTAAGAGCGATGTCATGTCAAATTTCTCTGCATCACTGTTGTCGGTTTCAAGCACGTTTCCGTCTGCATCGACATAGGATTTGAGTACGTACTGGTATTTTGCAAACATCATGCTGTCTGTATTTTTCTTGTAATAATCAAGTGTATCCGGCATACCGACTGCCATTGCGAGCATTACCATGATGAAAATATTCCCACAAAAGTATCAGATAGTTTGCCACAATTTCTGGAACATGATTCTCATTCTGAAACGGCTCATGAAGCTCCAGCGCGGAAGCCGCATTGCTTTTTTGCGCTTTGTTTTCTTAAGGTCATGACGCAGAAACTGAAGCGGTGTGTGCTGCATCATGCGAATTATTACGATAAGATTTACAACCAGCATGATAATCACCGGAGCAAGCGTTGTTTTTATGAATGCGCCCGGATTCCAGATTGTTGTGATATGTCGGCGGGCTGTAGCTGTTGTAATACACATGCCCACAACCACATCCTTGAATACCGTATAGCCAATTATATTTCCTACTACTGCTGCCAGAAATGTCACAATAACAGGTTGAAGGTAATGCCTAATAAGCTCGCCTCTGTGTAGCCCGACGCGCGAAGCGTGCCTATCGCTGATGATTCATTTGCTATCGTATTGCTTATGGTCACTGCAAAAATGAATGCGATTATCACAATAAGAATGTCTAAAAGCACTCCTCCATGGCCTTGTCTGAGCCCATATCGTCCGTGGCAAAATTGATTGCCGGATTTGAGTAGCGCGGTGTGTAGTCCTCCACTTCATTGCCAGCTGCCATAACCTGTGACACCATCGCCTCCAAAAAGTCATCTGATTTTTCCTTCTGCTCTATGTCGTCAGCCGGCTCATCCTCGTATTTCCATGCATATGTATAGTGAATGCTCTTGTTAAGGCGCTCAAAGCCCTCCTTTGTCACCATTGCCACATCAAACTTTATCGCATCAAACATCATATCGGTCTTCTTTTCATGCAGTGTGGAGTAATTGACATGCGATAAGGCCCGATACCTTGAATTCTTTTCCGCTGACCTTTATCGTGTCGCCAACCTTCATGCCCACGTTGTCTGCATGCATTCTGTCCACAGCGATTTCGTTCTCATTTTGTGAAAAGAACCCTCGATGAGACATGCGAGGTTGATATCCCCGGTCTTTGTATATACACGAATGGTTCCGTCCTTTTTGCCGTCTGCATCGTAGTCCTCAGTCTCATTGCGGTAGAAATTCTCGTAGAGCGTGACAGGAGTTTTGCTGCTATCGCTGTCTTTTTCGTCCGGAGCTGTTTTTACCTCGCCTGACTCGATAGCCGTAACAAGCTCGCTGTCAGCCTTATCCTTAAGCTCAAAATGTCCATCCTCCTGCTTGTATTTACCCCTCATCCGCAGATGTGAGCATACTGTCGTTTGCCACATACATTCCGGATACAAAGCCGATTGTCAGCACGAGGAAAAGAAATACAACGAGATATTTCTTCCAGTCACCGATAATTTCCTTTGGTATACGCTTTATCAGAGGATTTTTTATCTTTTTCCTGCTCATAGGTCAAATTCTCCTTACCACTCAAGCTCTTCGGCCGAAACCTTATTAGTATTGATATCATTGTGGCGCACGGCTCCGTCTCTAAGCTTTATCACGTGGTCTGCCATGTTTTTGATGGCCTCATTGTGTGTGACCATGATTATGGTGTTTCCGTACTTTTTGTTGACATCCTCTATGAGCTTCAAAATCTCCTTTGAGGTGTTGTAATCAAGCGCTCCTGTCGGCTCGTCGCAGAGCAGTATATCAGGGTTTTTCACGATTGCACGACCGATTGACACACGCTGCTGCTGTCCGCCGGATAGCTGATTTGGAAGCTTGCGGTGCTCGTAAAGCCCCAGCGTGTGAAGCAGCTCATCGATATCCAGGGCGTTGTCAGACAGGTATGCGCCCACCTCGATATTTTCCTTTACATTCAGATTGGCAATCAGGTTGTACATCTGAAATACATATCCCAGATGCTTTCTGCGGTACTGCGTGAGCTTTTTCTCGCTCATATCCTTCAGCTTGTCACCATTTATGCTGATATATCCGGAATCGGCGCTGTCGATGCCTCCGATGATATTGAGCAGTGTAGACTTTCGGAGCCTGACGGTCCGAGCAGCACACAGAATTCACCCTTTGCCACAGAAAAATTCATACCTCGCAGCACCTCCTGGCGCGTCTCGCCGCTTCCAAAGCCCTTTTTCAAATCCACTATTTCTAAGAACTTTCTCTCTTCTTCTGACATATGATATCCTCTCTTTCAACATTTCAAATTACATTTACCTTATATAAGGTTTTACGTTTAAAAACAATTACTGGTCAGATTGTACTTACTGTAGTTACCTGTCATTTATATATGTTAGTGTTATCTAACTTCATGTAATAAGAGTAACGCTATTCTGCCTTTCTTGTCAATAAAAATTTTATAATCAGCTTGGTAAAACATCTTTTTATTTTCTGACCGGATTAACAGCTTCGAGGCGTATGCATAATATAAATTAAATCTGATTTTACGGAGATATGAATTTTTATGTGTGGTATTGCCGGATTCTGTAACTTTAAAGAAGACTTTGAAGAGAACACCGATTACTGGAACTTTCGTCTTGAGAAGATGCGTGCTGTGCTCGCCCACCGCGGCAACGATGCCAGAGGACGCTACCTTAAAAAGCATATTGGTCTGTCGCACAGCCGTCTGGCCATCCGTGACATCCTGTGCGGCGACCAGCCCATGACGCGCACCCACAATGGCTATGAGTACACTATCTGCTATAACGGTGAGATTTACAACACGGATGAGCTGATTCCAGAGCTGTCCGAAAACGGCTTTGTATGCTCCACAACCTCAGACACAGAGGTTATTCTGTACGCCTACATCCATTGGGGCGCTGATTTTGTCAATCGCTTAAACGGTATTTTTGCATTTGCCATATGGGATGCGGCTAAAAGCCGGCTGCTATTATACCGCGACCGCGTAGGTGTCAAACCGCTTTTTTATGCCATCCGAGGGGATTCTCTGGTGTTTGGCTCCGAGCCAAAGGCCTGCTTTGCGCACCCTGCAGTAAAGCCTGAGCTTGACAAACAGGGCTTGCAGGAGCTTCTTGCTATCGGGCCTGCACGAGCGGGCTTTCCTGTTTAAGGATTTGTTTGAGGTTTTGCCGGGACACTTTATGATTTACTCCAGGGATGGGCTGCATGATGAAACCTACTGGGAGCTTACAAGCCGGGAACACACCGAGAGCTATCGGGATACCGTTGCTCACACACGTTTTCTGGTGGAGGATGCTATAAAAAGGCAGATGGTTTCCGATGTGCCGGTATGTACTTTTCTGTCAGGCGGCATCGATTCAAGCATCGTGACCGCCATCGCCGCAAACTATATGAACACACGCGGTAAAACGCTCAACACTTTTTCCTTCGACTTTAAGGACAATGACAGGTATTTTAAGGCAAACGCCTTTCAACCGGAGAGGGATCTGCCCTATGTCAATCGTATGCTTGAGGAGTATGAGACAGCCCACCTATCTCGAGTGTGATGAGAACTCTCTCTTCAAGGCGCTCTTTGCCGCAGTCGATGCAAAGGATATGCCCGGCATGACCGATGTGGACTCGTCACTTTTATATTTCTGCAGCCTCGTCAGCCGAAAAAACAAGGTAGCTCTTACCGGTGAGTGTGCTGATGAAATCTTTGGCGGATATCCGTGGTTTTACCGCAAAGAGCTGCTGGAAAGATATGGCTTCCCATGGTCATCGGATGTCGCTCCACGCCTTGCTCTTTTGCGCGATGATGTGGGTTTGGAGCTTGATTTATCCGGTTATCAGGCTTTCGATATGAGGAGTCGAGGTCAAAGCACTCTCCTTTACGGCGAGGCCGGTGAGGACGAAAGTCGCCGCATAATAGGTTATCTCAATATCAAATGGTTCATGCAGACGCTTCTTGACCGCATGGATCGCACCAGCATGTACTCCGAGCTTGAGGCCCGTGTACCTTTTGCCGACCATCGTATCATTGAGTATGTCTTTAATGTGCCTTGGCATATGAAATATCAAAACGGTGTGGAAAAGACTCTGCTTCGCGATGCTTTTTCAGATGTCCTGCCGCCTGAGCTTTTGCACAGAAAAAAGAGCCCATATCCAAAGACTTATCATCCCGGATATGAAGCTCTCCTTATAAAGGGAATGGAGGAGATATTAGACTCCCCTAACGCCCCTGTGCGCACTCTCATTGACGCTGACAAAACGCGCGAATTTTTAAAGGCACCGGCAGAATACGGCAGTCCGTGGTTTGGCCAGCTCATGGCAGGTCCGCAGCTTATCGCATATTTCATCCAGATTAATTACTGGATGGAGAAGTATCAGCTTAGTGTTTAGAAGCGCAGTACCATAAAGCTCTGTGCTAAAACCGTAACCTCTCCGATAATCTGCACATTTGTCTCGCGCACATCGGTGATTTCCGGCATTGCCTCAGGGATTTCTCCTGTTCCCTCAAGTATCCATGCGTGAGCTATTGCCTCGACCGGAACACCTTCACCATCTGTAAGTGGCAGCGTATATTCGCTGTCATTTACATTTACGACTTTAAGTATCGTCTCGCCCTGCTGTGTGCGTGAAAGCGATACATATATACCGTCCTTACGCAGCTCTTTCTCCTGACCGTTCATAGGAATTGTCTCATCACCCACATGGTTTGCAAAAAGCATCTGCACATAATAGTTCGGTGTCAGATATACCTTTTCATCATCGAACCAGATCATATCCGGCTTCCACTGGCTGTGTCCGATACGGTTAAAAAGAGGCGCATATGATGCCAATTTAACAACATCTGCATTTTTCTCTATTCCTGTAAGCAAGGCTGCCTCTGCCAACGCACTCTCCATATTGTTCTGTTTGTCTGTGGTATGTGCCGCATATTCACCGGCAAAAACTGCGATATCCCTCGGATAATCATCATAGTGATCCACATGATCATACATCCACTGTGGACTTACATAATAGTGCTCATCCACGGCATAACAAGTGTTTGGATTAGCCTTAAACTCGTTGTTGTAGAATTTCCATGCATCCTCAGTAATAGGTGAATCAAGGAAAGGTCCTGCTGTTCCGAGTATCCTCATATCCGGATATTTCTCGTGAATAGCTTTCTCAAATATCTGATGACGCTTGTAGAGATCCACATACTGTGACTCCCACTGCTCATTTCCTACTGATATCATATCCAGTCCGAAGCTCTCAGGATGTCCCATCTTTGCGCGGAGCGCGCCCCACTTACTGTTTACCGGTCCGTTGGCAAACTCGATCAGATCAAGTGCATCCTGCACATACTCATCAAATTCCTCGCTGTCAGATGTCACTAACTGTGTAGACCTGAACTGACACGCTGTACCGATGCTTAGCACCGGAAGTGCTTTTGCCCCGAGCAGCTCACAAAGCAGGAAATACTCGTAAAAGCCTATTCCAAAAGACTGTCCATAGTGGGAATCAGGACGTTTTACATCCCATCCTGTCTTTGATCTGTCATCGTCAAATGCCCAGAGATTAGGAATATATTTTCTGTCTTTTAATTCTCCCACTGTTCTCTTCCAGCGATATCTATTCTCAAGGCTTATACCCTCCACAATACAGCCGCCGGGAAACCTGATAAATCCCGGTTTTATTGCTGCCAGCGCCTCATACAGATCTCTCCTGAAAATTCCTTTTACTGCATCCTCAGGTATCATTGATATGAGGTCAAACTCGATGACTCCAGCCCCATCCAGTGCTATTGTAAACTTAGCCCCTGCAACATCATCATCCGCTGTCAGTACCGCATCGTATTTGATCCAGTCATTGCAACGGCACATTTTGTCTGTATCCAGCATTTTCAGCTTCTCCATCTGTGCGTTCATAACTGCATCCTTCATATCCATCTCGATTTTTAAATCTGAGAAAGGTACATAAGGTATAGCTTTTACAGCCTCAACTGTTGTTTCTGCGTATGTTTTTCCGTCCTTATTGACTGATATCACAAAATTACTGCCCGCATAATCTACGCATCTCGCATAAAATGATACATTGTATTTCATGCCCTTGTGCAGTCTGATACCGTCATATGCTTTGTTGGAAAATCCCTGTCCTGCCTCTGTGGCAGTAAATCTCAGATAGTGAGGATTGGCCTCCGAAAGAGGTGTTCCCATAATGTACTGCATACGCGGCTTAGCCTGTCCGTCTGCCGCATATGTCTCCCACGCATATCCGTTGTCATCCACTGAGTAAAAATTACCCGGAGTGCCAAATCCCTCCTTTGCCTCAAATGAACGGTTCTCGATCATCTCCGCATACAAACCTCCGTCTGCCGCAAAGTTAATGTCCTCAAAGAATAATCCAATCATTTCCGGTGTGATCTTCACACCTTTTTGTCTGTAATCTGCATAGCAATTACCTCCTACTATAAATTTTTAATAAAAATGCCCAGCAATTTATATAGCCTACCACATATGAGCAAAATTAGCTGTGTAACAGCGGGAAAACACGTGTCAACGTGCGATTTTGCGAATAACTGTGGGGGATGAATATTGTTTAATAAAGCACTAATTGACCTTGCGCTCTATATCTATGATATTGTTATCTATGCTCTCTGCCGAAGAGGTGCTTTCACTATTCTGCTCTTTCGGTGTAAATCTTCTCACCTTATCCATGATCTGAGTCTTCTTCAGCTCATGCTTAAGCTCAACACGCTCACTCTTCTGCTGTCGTTTTTTCTCCTTAAGCTCGTACTTGGCCTGCTTCTTTGCGAGCTTATTCTGCCTCTTCTGCTCCTTTATGGCAGCCTTGGTCTCTCTTTTGGCCTGCTTTGCCGCAAGCTTTGCTTCTTTTGCTTCGTTCTTTATGCGGCTCTTTTTTTTTCTTTACGCTCTTTTGGCAACTTTATGTAGTTCCTTAAGATCTGATTTTGCAGCCTTTATATTTTTTCTGTCCTTGCGGTATGGATTGTGCACAAAGTATCCCACAGTGCCTATCATCATAAGAAGCAGCGCCAGTGCCTCTCCAGCCATCGTGACATACTCCAGATACTGCGGATACAGCTTGTAGCCTGCCATCTCCGCCGCTATCAGGATAAGCGGGATGAAAAACAGTATATTCTTTCGCTTTTGGGACAATAACGCTCCCTCCGCACCTACACACATGAGTACATACAGGCACAGCTGTGAAGTCGGCCCATAGGCATATGCCACAATCGCAGCCATTATTACAGATATGCAAAACACTATGAATGCTTCTCCGCGGAACAGGGCATTCCTGTACTCTTTTATGCCCTCCAGCTTGTCTACCGATATGCCATGCAGTGAATATACCTGGTCTGTGATATCCTCCATGCAGTCCTCATGGTATCGCTTCAGCTCCCTGTTGCTGTTTATATCGGCATCTATGGAGCGTCTGCGCTCTGTAAGCAGCTTCTGCTCCTCCATGATCTTCTCCCAGGCCTCATCCTCTGCCTCACGCTGAAGCTTCACCTGCTCGTGAATCCACTCGGCCCGCTGAATGCGCTCGCTCTCCTGAGGGATAACCATCTGCTGCGCGTCAACTGTCTGCTGCGGTGTTTGAGTCTTCTGCGTCATGCTATTATTTTCCGGCTCTGCAGAGTCAATTATATTTTCCTTTTCTTTATTTATCATTCCGTTTTTCTGCCTCTTTCTTCTAGACATTTTCTTCCTCTTGCAATTGTTATTTACTGCTATATATCTCTATTAAAGCATATTTTAGCGGAATTTTCCATAGAATATGCGCATGATATCCGCAATTTTTATAAACTGCAAAAATCCCGGAAATCCGCTTACCTGCAGATTCCGGGATTTTATAATTACATATGATGTGCCACATCTATTCTGATAAGTGCCTTCCTGAGTGCAAACTCTGCTCTCTTCACATCAATCTCTGCTGTGTGATTTGAAAGGCGCTGCTCTGCCCGCTCCTTTGCGGCCTGTGCGCGGTCTATGTCTATCTCATCAGGCCACTCTGCAAGCTCTGCGAGAAATGTGACCTTGTCTCCAAGTATTTCCGCAAAGCCTGAATGGATTGCGGCTATTTTCTCCTCATCGCCATTATGGATAGTCACGATTCCCGGTGCAAGCACTGTCGTGAGCGGTATATGATTTTTGTATACACCAATCTCTCCGTTTTGGGTATTGAACTCAAGGAAATCTGTCTCTCCCTTGTAGAACACCCTGTCCGGTGTGATTATTTCTATGTCAAAAATGTTATCTGCCATGAAATCACCTCACATTACTGCATCTTGGCACGGACTTCATCTATGCTTCCAACGTTTAAGAAATAGCTCTCCGGTACATCATCATGCTTTCCTTCGAGTATCTCCTTAAAGCCTCTGATGGTCTCGGCGATAGGCACATATTTGCCCTCGAGTCCTGTAAACTGTCCTGCTACGAAGAACGGCTGTGACAGGAAACGCTGCACCTTACGTGCACGGCTTACTACAAGCTTATCCTCCTCTGAGAGCTCATCCATACCGAGGATTGCGATGATATCCTGCAGCTCCTTGTACTTCTGGAGTATCTCCTGGACAGCGTGTGCCACCTCAAAATGCTCCTGTCCCACGATACGCGGATCAAGGATACGCGATGTAGATGCCAGTGGGTCTACAGCCGGATAAATACCAAGCTCTGCGATAGAACGCTCAAGTACTGTCGTGGCATCGAGGTGTGCGAAGGTAGTCGCCGGTGCCGGGTCTGTAAGGTCATCTGCAGGCACATATACGGCCTGAACCGATGTGATTGAACCGTTCTTTGTTGATGTGATACGCTCCTGAAGAGCTCCCATCTCTGTCTGCAGTGTCGGCTGGTAACCAACGGCTGAAGGCATACGTCCTAAAAGCGCTGATACCTCTGAACCTGCCTGGGTGAAACGGAAGATATTGTCCACAAAGAGAAGCACATCCTTGCCGCCTCTGTCACGGAAATACTCTGCCATTGTAAGTCCTGCCAGGGCAACTCTCATACGTGCTCCAGGTGGCTCGTTCATCTGTCCGAACACCATGGTGGTCTTGTCTATAACACCTGACTCCTTCATCTCGTAGTACAGGTCATTTCCCTCTCGTGTACGCTCTCCTACACCGGTAAATACTGAGTATCCACCATGCTGTGTAGCGATGTTGTGGATAAGCTCCTGGATGAGCACCGTCTTTCCTACTCCGGCACCTCCGAAGAGTCCGATTTTTCCACCCTTCTGGTATGGGCAGAGCAAATCTACTACCTTTATTCCTGTCTCAAGCATCTCCTGCGATGTAGCCTGCTCCTCAAAGCTAGGCGCAGGTCTGTGGATTGCCCATTTCTCCTCTGTCTGTGGAGGCTCAACCTCATCGATAGGCTCTCCGAGCACATTGAACATTCTTCCAAGTGTATTCTCCCCCACCGGCACAGAAATAGGTGCTCCTGTTGCGATAGCGTCCATGCCGCGGACGAGACCATCAGTAGGTCCCATGGCGATACATCTGACTGTATCGTCACCCAGATGCTGTGCAACCTCAACGACCAGCTTTCCGCCGTTTTTCAGCGGCACCTCGACTGCATCGTTTATCTCAGGCAGATTACCCTCTGAAAACTTGATATCCAGAACGGCACTGATAACCTGTATGATTTTACCTACATTTTTATCTGCCATTTATAGTTTCTCCTTCTTTTTTAATTCATATGATACACTTGCCTTCTTTGGCCATTCACAGACACACATGCCTGCCTTCCCATGACCGGATATGAATGTATCACTCTATCGCATTAGCTCCTGCAATTATCTCAATAAGCTCCTGCGTGATTGAGCCCTGACGCGCTCTGTTATATTTCAATGTCAGATCACTGATCATATCCTCTGCATTGCTCGTAGCAGAATCCATCGCCTGCATTCTGGCTCCGTTTTCACTGGCAAATGACTCCACCAGTGCTCCGTAAAACAGGCTTGTCACATATTTTGGTATAATAAGCTCCAAAGCCTCCTCCGGATTCGGTTCAAAATTCATGAGAATATTGGAGTCCTCTTTCTCATCGGCCCCACTCTCATCCAGCTCCACCGGCAATAAGCTTTATGAGCTTCGCCTCCTGTGTGACTGTGTTTTTGAAATGGGTATATGCGAGATAAATTTCCCCCAACCTGACCGTCTGTAAATGCCTTTAACACTCTTTTGCAAAGTGCCGCAGCATCCTCGTAGGTCGGGTCCTCCATCATCTCCGGTGCACTCTCAACTATATGATAGCCCTTTGACGTAAGCAGCTCCTCACCCTTTGCTCCCACAGCGTATATGTCGAGCTCTTCTTTTTTGAAGTCCCCGTGTGTGATGAGCTTTACTATATTGCTGTTGTATCCGCCTGCCAGTCCGCGGTTTGATGTCAAAACAACTACCGCCTTCCTTGGCGAATCACCGGCCTTTAAGTATGGGTGCTCCAGATTGCCGCTCTTTGCAAGCATCGAGCTTACTGTCCTGTACATATAGTTGAAATACGGATCTGTTGCCTCCGCATGTGCTCTCGCCTTTTGCAGCTTGACGGTAGAAACGAGCTTCATGGCCTTTGTGATCTGCTGAGTACTTGTAATACTGCTTTTTCTGCGCTTTATGTCTCGCATCGAAGCCATTTTACCACCTGCCTTCTACTAATATCCAACCGTCTAACGGAACTGCTTTTTGCATTCCTCGATTGCCTTTATAAGTGCCTGCTCCGTTTCATCGTCCATCACCTTTTTCTCCCTGATTGCTTCAGGAATCTCAGGATATCTGGTATCAATGAAATCAAACAGCTCTGCCTCAAATCTTAAAATATCCTCGATTTTGATATCGATAAGATACTTCTTTGTCGCAGCGTATATTATGATAACCTGCTTCTCTACAGGCATCGGCTTGTACTGCGGCTGCTTTAAAATCTCCTTGATTCGTGCTCCCTGTGCGAGCTGCTCTGCTGTGCTTGCATCAAGCTCTGAACCAAACTGTGAGAATGCTGCAAGCTCTCTGTACTGAGCCAGCTCTACTCGGATAGGTGCTGCAATCTTTTTCATTGCCTTTATCTGTGCCGAGCCTCCAACTCGTGAAACTGAAAGTCCTGCATTTATGGCAGGTCTGAAGCCCGCGTTGAACATCTCTGTCTCGAGATATATCTGACCGTCTGTGATTGAGATAACATTGGTCGGGATATATGCCGATACATCACCCGCCTGTGTCTCAATGATAGGAAGGGCTGTGAGCGAACCTCCACCCAGCTTATCTGACAGTCTCGCTGCTCTCTCCAAAAGCCTTGAATGGAGATAGAAAACATCTCCCGGATAAGCCTCTCGTCCAGGCGCTCTCTTTAAAAGGAGTGAAAGTGTACGGTATGCTGCTGCATGCTTACTCAGATCATCGTAAACTATGAGCACATCCTGTCCGTTTTCCATCCATTCCTCACCTATAGCGCAGCCTGAGTACGGTGCGATATACTGTAACGGTGCAAGCTCTGATGCTGTCGCAGCCACTACTGTCGTGTAGCTCATGGCTCCGAACTCCTCGAGTTCATTTACTATTGATGCAACCGTAGAAGCCTTCTGACCGATAGCTACATAGATACATTTCACACCCTGTCCCTTCTGGTTGATGATGGTATCTATCGCGATAGCCGTCTTTCCGGTCTGTCTGTCTCCGATAATAAGCTCTCTTTGTCCTCGTCCGATAGGAACCATTGAGTCAATAGCCTTTATACCGGTCTGAAGCGGTGTATCTACTGACTTTCTCGAGATAACTCCCGATGCTACTCTCTCTATCTGACGATATTTGTCCGACTGGATAGGTCCCTTTCCGTCGATTGGCTGTCCGAGCGCATTTACTACTCGGCCGAGCATCGCGTCGCCTACCGGCACCTCTACCACTCGTCCTGTGGTCTTAACTGTATCTCCCTCGTTGATATTGCGCTGCTGTCCAAGTAAAACAGCACCGACATTGTCCTCCTCGAGGTTTAATACCATTCCATATACTTCCCCTGGAAATTCCAAAAGCTCTCCCTGCATCGCATTCTCAAGACCATGAATACGTGCGATTCCGTCTGCCACCTGAATGACTGTTCCTACATCAGCGACTTCGAGCTGGGAAGCGTATCTTTTAATCTGCTCCTTTATTACTGAGCTGATTTCTTCCGGCTTTAGATTCATGGAGCGCATTCACCTACTTTCAATTGTATTTTTGTCAAATCGCGGGTGAGTCTTTCTAATCTGCTGCTGACAGATGAATCCACCACTCTGTCCCCGATTCTGATTTTCATACCGCCTATGAGCGCGGTATCCACCTCAAAATGCATCTCAAATTTCACGTATTTTGTCGTGTCAAGAAGTCGTTTCTCCACAGCAAGCTTCTGCTCCTTTGAAAGCTCAAATGCAGATGTGACGTATGCTGTTCCGATATTTTGGTACTCCTTGACTCTGTCAAGAAAGTAGTCGAAAACTAAGGTAAGCTCTTTGTAATGATTCTTTTCTATAATCATCCTCATAAGCCCTACCAGCTCCGCTGAAACTCTTCCCCCAAATATTTCTTCGATGATTCTGACCTTTTCTTCTTTATCAATCTGCGGATGATCCATCAGCTTTGAGAGGTCATCATTTGCAGCAATGATTTCCTTTACTGCTGTTACCTCGTCAGACAGGCTGGATAGCCTGTTGTCCTCAATGGCAGCCTCAAACAATGCATCACCGTATACCTTAGATACTAGCTTAGCCATGTTGATTCTCCCATTTCCTTAAGTGTCTCTTCAACGAGTGTATCCTGAATGTCTGTGGTGATCGAAGCTGCGACAGCCTTTTGTGCCATAAGCGATGCTATCTGTATCATCTCCTGCTTCATATCATCCATGGCATGCTTCTTCTCAAGCTCTGCCTCTTCTCTGGCTCTCTTTATGATGCGTGAAGCCTCTTCCTTTGCATCATCCACAATCTTGTTCTGGTTTTTAAGCGCCTTCTGTCTCGCCTCTGTGAGAATAGCCTCGGCCTCTTTATCGATGTCCTTAAGCTTTCCCTCGTACTCTGCCTTTAGTGCTGCGGCACTTTCCTTGTCGGCAACAGCTGTGTTTATATCGCTTTCTATCCTGTCCTGCCTGTCCTTTAACAGCTTCCTTGCAGGGTTGAAAAGCAGATACGACATCAGCATGAAAAGGAAAAATACTGCAACTGCCAAAAGTACTGTATCAAAGAGCAACTGCGCATCCAGATTAAACAAAAATGTATATCCCTGTGCTAACAACTTTTACTCTCCTTTCCGTTGGCTGTATCGCCGCACGGTAATCCTCTGCGGCAAACCGTAATATACTATCCGAGCGGATGAACGAAAAGTAAAAGTAATGCAACAACGAGACCATAAAGACCTGTTGTCTCTGCAACCGCCTGTCCTAAAAGCATGGTTGACATAATCTGTCCTCTTGCTCCCGGGTTACGTCCTACGGCTGCTGCACCATGTCCTGCTGCGATACCCTGTCCAACACCAGGTCCGATTCCGGCGATAACTGCCAAACCTGCACCGATTGCTGAGCATGCTCTGATTAAATCCTGTCCATTGATATCCATAATTGAATCCTCCTAAAAATACATCTTATAGTTTTACTCATCCGTCTCACATGCCTGTGTAACGTATGTCATTGTCAGCATACAGAATACATATGTCTGAATTGCTCCTGAGAACAAATCAAAGTATACATGCAGTACTGACGGCCACGCTATGGCTATAAACCTTAGCAGACCATATACCAGCGCCATGATAACAGTTCCTGACAACACATTGGCGAACAAACGCAATGATAATGAGATAGGAATTGCAATCTCACTGATAATGTTGATTGGCGCCCATATAGGCAGCCACGGCGGCAGTGGTGAACACATACCGGTCCAGATATCCTTTGCGCTTTGATGCTTAGCCTTATTGAATCTGATCATGAAAAATGTAATAAGTGCAAGCGCCAGTGTGGTTCCGTAGTCGGCTGTCGGTGGTCTTAAACCAAACAAGCCTGAGATATTACTCATCAGTATAAATATAAAAATCGTGCTGATGTAGTTTACAAACCTCGGAGCCCACTTACCCATGGTTCCCTCGACCATCTTGTCGAGCATCTCTACGATGAGCTCGATGATATTCTGAAAGCCGTCCGGTACTTCCTTTGCTTTTTTAAGCTTCCTGTTTGCCACTATAGCGAATATGACCATAATGGCCATCACTATGAGGATACAGGCATGCGATGTGGTAATCCAGACCTCCTGACCGAATACCTTTATCGAAAAAATACCATGGATCATAAAGTCGATATTGTCTGCGTTACTTTCCAGTAAAATCGCCTGATTCACATTATCACCTCCTCCTTATTAAGTTTACCTGCTGTTTCGCTACTCTGTCTCCATTTCGCCGGCGGAAGATGCATCACTTCTCCCGGAAAATCTGTCTGTCACCTTCATAAATAAAGGCTGTAAATACGCTGAAATCTTGAGTCCCAGCATACCGACAAAGGCCATTATCAGATTTCCAAAATCAAATAGTCCCAATATAAATAACAGGACCGCAACAACAATATACCTTAAAAGTGATTTTGCTACGATCCTGCGATTGGCATCCTTTTGTCCATATATGGCGGTCGCGTCATATATGACTGTGGCGATATTGACAGCCATACCAACAGCTATCGCTATCCCATACCATAAGCCGATAGAATATGAAATTTTGTCTGTGACAAACCATACCCCAATAAGCTGCACAACAATCCCGTAAAAAACTATCCCAAATACAAGTCCCGGCAATGCGTCATTTATTCTTTTTAACATCCTTCTCTACCCTGCTAATACTGTCTGATTTCTCTGTTTCCGTAGTACTCTGCCTGCCCGGTGTCTGTCTGACGGCTCTGCCATCATCCTCCGGCTTCAGGAATTTTTGAACCATGCGGTATATATTGTTTGCCCCCGCAAACGCTCCAATGAAAAACAATGGAACAGTTACCCAGTCCGCTCCGGTCTTTTTCCCAATCCACACACCGGCCAGTGTGCAGAGAAATATCGGCACAATCATGTTGATTCCAAACTGAAAAACCATGATAAGTGCATTCATTACCTCTTTCTTATTATCTCTTTTCATATACAAATTATTATATCATTTTTATTGCTTTTGTCTACATTTTTATGTGTAAAATGCATAAAAAATACATGTGTTTCATGTTAAATCACGTCAATTTGACATAACAATTGCAGTATTATCACTATTTCCGGCGATTACAGCACAAGCGTCACCTCACGGCCTGTGTGCTCATACCTGCGAATTGTAACCCCCGCTGCCTTAAGCATCCTCTTTGAAGCTGTCACGCTGGCCGTGCCCTCGTATTTGTCACAGTCGTAGACTACTTCCCTGATGCCGGACTGTATGATTGCCTTAGCGCACTCATTGCACGGAAACAGGGTGACATATATGGTCGCTCCCTCAAGGCTTCCGCCCCTGTAGTTTAAGATGGCATTGAGCTCGCTGTGTGTAGAATAGAAATACTTGTTATCCTCTCCCTCTCTGGCCCAGGTGAACTCATCATCTGAGCAGCCAAGAGGAAAGCCGTTATAGCCCATGGAGAGTATCTTGTGCTCCGGGTCCACTATGCACGCACCCACCTGGGTATTCGGATCCTTCGAGCGCATACCTGAAAGCATCGCTATGCCCATAAAATACTCATCCCATGAGATATAATCCTTTCTCTTTTCCGAAGCTCCCATATATACCCTCCATTCAATATGGTCTATCACACATTATTATTACTTGGTTCCGAAAATTCTGTCTCCTGCATCTCCGAGTCCCGGCACAATATATTTGTGCTCATTGAGATGATCATCGAGCGCTCCTATATATACATCCACATCAGGATGTGCCTCTGTGAGTCTCTTTACTCCCTCAGGAGCTGCAATTATGCACATAAAGTGGATGTTTTTCACACCGCGCTTTTTGAGCATATCAAGTGCTGCCACTGCTGAACCACCTGTTGCGAGCATCGGATCTACCACAAATACCTCTCTGTTGGCGCAGTCTGCCGGAAGCTTGCAATAGTACTCTATAGGCTCTGCTGTCTCCGGGTCACGATACATGCCGATGTGTCCAACCTTTGCGGCAGGGATGAGCTCAAGCATGCCCTCCACCATACCAAGTCCGGCTCTTAAGATAGGAACAACTGCAAGCTTTTTGCCCTTTAATTCCTTTACAGTGGCCTTACAGATAGGAGTCTCAATCTCCACATCTGTAAGCTCCAGATCTCTTGTTGCCTCGTAGCACTCAAGCATCGCAACCTCGCTGACAAGTGTTCTGAAATCCTTTGAACCTGTGTCGGTTCTTCTCATAATTCCAATCTTGTGCTGAATCAGCGGATGATCCATAACTACTACCTTACCCATAATATTTGTTCTCCTTTGTCTTATATTGTGTTATATTTGTTTGTCTTTTATGTATTTGCATTTAAGCGCTTTACCAGCTTCTTAAGCGTAGCCCTGAGGCTTTCATAGCACAGTCCGTAGCTTTGAAGTGTGCCGCCGTAAGGATCCAGTATCTCAAGCTCATCGCCCACATACTGTGAAAGCACAAAGACCTGCTCCGGGTCGATATCGGCAAAGCTTTCTATAATGCGCTCGCGCTGTGATGACTCCATAGTAAATACCATAGTACTCTCCGTGATATCCGATTCCTCAAGCTGCGTTGACACCATGCCCTCCGTGGAAATGCCATTGCTTATGAGCACTGCCTCTGCCTTCTGATTGACCGGTTCCGGAAACTGGACAACAAGTCCTCTCGCCTCAATCTCCATCGGAACCTTGAGTACAAAGTCGTTCATGATGCCCTTTGCCATCTGCTCCCTGCATGTGCCGGTCTGTGCGACAAAAATGATTTTGTCATACTTCACATGTGTGTCTATCACCTGATGGCCTGCCGCCTTTAGCATACGGTTCATGATGGCCTGTCCTATACGTGGTGTGGAGAGAAGCTCTCCGAGAAAATCACATCCACATCGAGCTCATCACAATCCCTTAATATACGGTAAAGCTCATGGGCTATCGAATCCTCATCCGCCCTGCTTCCCATCGACAGGACAACATCTGCATCATAAAACTGCTTTGTCTCCTCTGTCGCGATGACTGCTATCTTTTTGCCATCATCCCTGTGCGAAGCCACAAGCTCATTTATCTTTGCAATCACATGCTTTCTGGTACCGTCCACGATGACCATGTCAGCCTTTGGCGCATAGTGCTTGTACTTCATGCCAGGTGCCTTTGGCTTTCTCGTGTCATCTGCCGCTATGATTCCCGGATCTATGATAACCTCCTTGCCTAATACCTTTGAAAGCATCTGTGGTGTGATATAGCCCGGGCGCAGCACCATAGGTGTATCCTCTGTCAGGTCAATGATAGTGGACTCTATTCCTATGCCAACCGGTCCTCCGTCTATAATCATGGCTATTTTGCCGCTTAGATCCTCAGCCACATGTGCAGCCTCTGTAGGGCTCGGTCTGCCGGATGTGTTGGCGCTTGGCGCCGCAATAAGACAGCCGCTTCTTCTTATGAGATCAAGCGCTATAGGATGATTAGGCATGCGCACAGCTACCGTGTCCATGCCGCCTGTTGTGGCATACGGCACTGCATCGCCCTTCTCCACTATCATGGTAAGAGGTCCCGGCCAGAAAGCATCCGAAAGCTTCCTTGCATCCTCCGGCACTGTCTTTGCGATGCGCTCCAAATCCGAAAAATCTGATATGTGTACGATAAGCGGATTGTCCGACGGACGCCCCTTTGCACTGTATATCTTCTTTGATGCCTCCGGATCTAAAGCATCACCGCCAAGCCCATACACTGTCTCTGTCGGAAACGCTACAAGCTCACCGGCTGCAATCAAATCACCTGCCTCCTGCATGAGCTTATGGTCTAAATTGTCCTGATCTATTTTTATAATTTTTGTTTCCATTTTATATCCTCACCGCACATACTACAGTAATATACCATGTGCAAACACCAGTTTTTCTAAATAATCATGTGTTTTTATTGTAACACTTCAGAGCCACCTCGAGAAGCAGGAAAATCTGCTGCTTACATGTAAACATGATGTATCAGCTTTTGTTCCGGAGGTTCTGAATTGTTTTCTATTTATTATACAATAGTAACAATAGCATTTCAAGTTTTACTCAATATTTGGTAATTTTTATATAAGATTGTGTAAAAGTAAGTACAATTTTATTTGGCATTGCATTATTCTGTGTTTTGTACTACAATGCAGATAAGCCAATAACGGCGAATAATGATCATTATTTTATAAGGAGGATTTCATTATGGCATACGTAATTTCTGATTCATGCGTTAGCTGTGGTACATGTGCTGGTGAGTGCCCAGTAGGAGCTATCTCTGCTGGTGATTCACAGTACGTAATCGATGCAGATTCTTGTCTCGATTGTGGTACATGTGCTGGTGTTTGCCCAACTGGAGCAATCAGCCAGGGCTAATTTTTAGCATACTGTAAGAAAGAAAGACGACCTGTTATGGGTCGTCTTTTTTTGTGTTTAATCGTCTTTGTATTGTAATCATTTTTATACTGTAAGCGTTTTTTGCAGTAATTATTTTTATAGTGTAAGCGTTGTCATGCATGCTCTACAGTCTCACCGGATTAAGCTCATGCGTACGTGTCTTGTCGCGCCCCTTCTTTCCCTTGGTGTCTGCAGCGCTTATTTTGTATCTGCAGGCATGTCCGCGTTCCTTTTCCTAAAAAGCCCCTTTCTACGCAGATTTCCGCGTATGGCAGCGTCCAGCTTTTTATATCTCTCCTCCTGCGCAATATCCTGTTCGCGCATCAGATAGTTCATTTCCTTTAATATCCGCTCCTGCACATCAGTGGATATCTGCTGACTCAGCTCCTCATTGTTAAGTGCTATAGCTCTCCCCACGATATTGCTCATCAGCTCGCGAAACTCATCCATACGCTCATCTGCCGTGCGGCTTCGATATGTATGATTGTATCCCGGCAGTTCATCGTGATATGCCGGATTATACCCTGACATCTCCTGTTTCACCGTCTGATTTGTGATATTCGTGTAATTTACAGGCTGCACGGATTTTTCCATAGCCGCAGGATTCTGTGGATTTAACGGCTCACCTGGTGCATCCGAATGAAGCATATCACGGATTGCGCGAAGCTGATAGCCCCTTCTCCTTGAGCTCCTTTATCCTTAAAAACTGTTTTATATTGTCTCTCGTATAGTATCTGTGACCAAGTTCATTTCTAGGCACATCAAGTCCCAGCTCATCCTCCCAGTAACGCAACACATGAGTCTCCACATCCACGGCAGCTGCCGCATCGGAAATCATGTAACGTACTTTCTCCAAATTGAAGTCCTCCTGTCTGAAATTATATTTTATTCGCTATACGCTTTTGGCACATCGAAAAGAACCAGCACTGCGAAAAAAGTTATATCGCTGTACTGGTTCAATTATAGCCTTGATAGAACTCTCATTCAATTGGTTTCGGTCGCAACTTTCGACATATAACTCTCTGTCTTAAGCTATCCAAACAGCTCCTTGAGAGCCTGTGCATTCTGTGCATCCGCAGATTTCCTGTTCTCCTGCTGTATCTGCGTATAAACCTCCTTGCGGTAAATCGGCACCTCCTTCGGTGCACTTACACCGAGCTTAATCTGGTCACCTCTGATTTCCAGAATAGTAATCTCGATGTCATTATTAATCACCAGAGATTCACCCTTTTTTCTTGTAAGAGCCAGCATACTATTCACCCGCCCTTTCTTTTTTCCCTTTTATGATGTCATAAATCGGGAAGTGCACCTTGTAGTCATCCTCAACTATAAGCTGTGCAGCTTTGTTGCTGTCGGTATTGACCACAATAGGAGCCTTTAAATTGCAGGCAATCTTTGTGATATCGCTAGGCACATTTACAGTGACGATCACATACATATTCTCCTCATTCAGATCTCCAAGAGGTGCAAGAAGCTCCTCGTTGACCGTCGGCTTGTAGTCCGGCATGATGATATCCGGTGTCATGACAGGAAATGCAATATCTCCATCATCCATCGATTGAAGCCACATGATAGACTTCTTATCATTCTCCTTCTCCGAATTGTATATCAGAGTGTAGTTTTTCAGCTCCGAAAAGCCTATCATCCCCTTCTCCATTGTGATGATTTTGTCCTGTGGGATGTCAATTTCCCCAAATATTCTCGTTTTTGCCCTCATGGCTTCCTCCTTTTCGCCCGCTCCGCGAGCGTTATATAATCCGGTAGCTGTGTACCGTTTTTAAAATCCTTACAGATAATCAAGCAATGTCTGTGAGTTTGCCTTTGATGCCGCTGTCAGACTGGACTGATATGCATTGTACATAGCGTAAAAATCAATGATTATATCAGAAATATCCCTATCCTCATTGGTCGATTTAAGCTCCTCTATGGTCGTCTGCTGCTCCTCAACTCTGTTCTTGATGAGAGTGAGGCGGCTCTTTGTGCTTCCCGAATTGGTGAGTGCCAGATTTACCTTATTCAAATGATCATCAAAGCGTGTGATGTACTGGCTGTAGGTCTTTTGCAAATTGTTGTCGGCATAGTCAGCCTCCTGCTCTGCAGCCTCTAAATATGTCTTAAGCTTTGCCTGTGAATCCTTGTCAGAGTACTGCTGTTGCTGCATCATCTTCTTTATCTGTGAGACCTTGTCGTGAGCATTGACAGCATTCTGAACTACATCAATCAACTCATCCACATCGCGCTTGATGCCTGTATCCATGACGTCCTTCGCCTGTGTATTGACAGTGATATCGGTGCTGTTTGCCACTGTGTATTTGATTTCCTGACTTGAAAACTTAAAATCCACTACCTTTGATGGATCTGAGTATATGATATCTCCTGCTGCATCATGAGGTACATTGCCACCTGCATCGAGTGTCACAGCATTTGTAATATCCTTGCAGTTGTAATAATACTCAGGTCTCGCATCACTGCTGTCAAAGCCTGTCTTTACATATGTGACAGACAGCTTCTTTTCATTATTCTTAATTGAAGCAGCTACATTTTTACCAAAAACAAATTCACCGGTTTCCTGTATATATGCCGTATCATCAGCAGAGAGCTTTGATGGGTCAAAATCAGACACACTCTTGTATACAGTATAATCTGTGCCCTGTGTCAGCTCTTTTCCATCGATAGAAAGCTTCACATCATCTGTCGTATTACCGTAGCCCAGACGGATTCTCTGGAAGCTGTGCTCTGTGACATCTGTGGTACAGTCAGGTGTTGCCGCATTTATACTATTTGGAACAGTCACGCCATTTGTATAATACCGCTTCTCTGACAAATCAGCGGCAGAAAACTCCTGTGTTATCTGATATGTGCTCTTTGTGTCCTTCTGGAATGTGAGCTTTGATGATGTGCGGTAGCCCGTAAATACCGTTCTTCCTGCGTAGTCTGCATTGCCCTCTGTATACACCTGCTCTGACAGCGCTGTAAGCTGCTGTAATATAGTGTTTCTGACATCAGCTGTGAGCGTATCTGTAGAGCCGTTTACACACTGTGTACGGATATCTGTGAGGAGTGATTTCATGTTGCTAAGGGCTGTCTGTGTGACATCCATCCACGAAGAAGCATCCGGGATATTGTTGTCCTTGTACTGGTCAAGATGCGACAGGCTGGTCGACAAGCGAAGCGATCTGATTGCGATAACCGGATCCTCTGATGCCTTGGATATCTTCTTTTGAGTAGTCATCTGGGTATTGTATTTGTCCACCAAAACCTTTGTTGAATTGATATTTGTCTTGGTATTTCCCATTATCATATTGTTTGTGATTCTCATATTATGCCTCCCGCTTCTATGCCACGCCCGTATCGTTTATGAGCTTATCAAGCATCTGGTTCATAACCGATATGATTTTAGATGCCATATTGTATGAATACTGGAACTTCACGAGGTTTAATGCCTCCTCATCCTCATCCACACCTGATACCGATGTTCTTTGGTTTGCAATAGTCTGCTCCAGATTGCTATAGAGCTTGTTGTAGGTCTCTGCCTTTTCCGTATCCACTGACACATTGGAGATGATTGTCTCAAGGAATGATTCCGCTTTATCGCCTCTGTATACTGTTTTCTCCGACTGCAGCTTCTTTAACTCATCAACTATATCACATGAATCTGTCTTGACATAGTCTGTGGAAGTCGCAAAAAGCGATACATCGTTCATCACATCCTTGTTTACGGAGAAATTGGCCGCTGTCATCCTGTAATACGTGTTGGAGCTGCTGTTTATTGTGGCAGTCTGTCCATCAGGCAGCTTGCTGTAAGCCTCTGATTCCGAGAAATCATATACCTTGGCTGTGTTTGTGATTGCTTCAAAAAATGTAGGTGGTGTATCCCCATTCAGATTCTGTCCTTTGCTCTCTATCTGATTGAACATCTCTGAAAAATTTCTGACAAACTCGTTGAGCTGTGTCATATAGTAAGGGATTCCCCTCGCATTTATTGCAGAGCCCGCATTTAAAAGATATCCCTCTGCCACAGTCTTTTCAGGGTCTGCTATGGCCTTGTCCTTGCTCAGATTAAATGTTACAGACTTGATATTGCCCTGCGCATCCACCTGTGCCTCCCAGCTGTCATAGCTGTAGCTGATATTATTTACAGTGATTTTGCCGTCCTTGTCCGGCAGATTGAGTGATTTTATATTGTCTATTGATATATTCTCCACTGTGAGCGAATACGAATCAGCCTTTGTGACCTTACCCTTGAAATTCTCCAGATTATCACCGTCTCTCACCTCAAAGAGAGCTTTCAGGCTTCCCCCTGCGGTTCCGGCTGTCGCGGAAAACTCCATCTTAGTATCTTCCCAATATATTTTATACAGATCGTCGTTGTCTGTCTGATTGTTTTTCGTCTTTGACGACTCACAGATGAGCTTTCGGTAATCCTTGCCCTCCACAACCTTCTCTCCATTTATATAGAGCGAGAAATTTGTGCCGCCCAAGTTGTCTCCATTGGTGTTTTGCACCTCTGTCTCATTATAAGATACATTAACAATCTTGGACAGGCTGTCGATGAGATTCGCCCTCTCATCCCTAAGTGAGCCGGCCTCGACACCGGTTCCTGTCTCTATCTGGTTAATCTCCTTATTTAACAGTGAAATTTTCTCACTGATTGAATTGATTTTGTCTACGTTGTTTCTGATTTCTTCGTTGCAGTCATCCTGCAGCTTTGAGAGATTGTCACTCATCTGGTTGAAATATGTACAAAGACTCTGTGCACTGCTGATAAACTGATTTCTCACTGTCTTGTCGGACGGCTTGCTGCGCAGTGTATCAAGGTCTGAAAACATCTGTGAAAAAACACTCGAAAAGCCCTTAACCGATGAGCCGTTATCCTTAAAGTAGTTCTGAATCTGTTCCATGTAATACAGCTTCTGCTCATAGCGTCCATAGCAGGAATTGTTTTCCCAGTATTTATTGTCGTAGTACAGGTCACGCTGCTGTTTGATTGAGGTGACTGTAACACCTGTGCCGACGCTTCCGTAGCGGGCTGTGACATTTATGGCATCCTTTGCCTGCAGGGTAGCCTCCTGCCTGGTGTATCCGGTCGTCTTGACATTGGCTATGTTGTTTGCAGTTGTATTGGTCGCTACCTGAAATGAGCTCAGAGCGCTTGACCCTATATGTAATCCAAAAAATGTTGAAGCCATATCGACTCCTCCTGTTCATACTCTCTTGTCGTATCCTAAAACTATATGAGCTGTACTATGAGCTCAGTCATCTGACTGATTACAGTGATAAAACGGCTTGATGCGTTGTATGCTGACTGATACTTGATCATGTTTGTCAGCTCCTCGTCACTCGACACACCCATTATCTGGTTTCTCTGGTTGTCTATGGCCGCTGCTGTCGATGTCATAGTGTCTGATGACGCCTTATATATGCTGCCGTTTGTTCCGAGATGCGAGATTATCTTGTCATAATATCCCTCAAAATTGCACTTCGACGTATCCTTTGGGTTGATGTATAGATTCTCTGCTGACCACGCCTTTGTAATCTGGTCTGCAAGACCATAATTTGCGGATCCGTCCTGCTTGTATGACGGCATCAGTGTCACCTGCGCTGCAAGCTTTGGATTTACTGAAACATTTCCAAGCTTGTACCATGATGAGTTGTTAGCCTTTGTCTCATCATTGTATACATAAAACTGTTTGCCATCTATTTCCATCTGCGTGTAACGGTCATATCCTTCTCTTGCAAAGAGCTCATGCGGTGGCAGGCTGCCATCAGCTCCTACCGAGCAGTTTGCCGTATCCAAAACCGTGTATGTGGTACCGTCTGCCGCTGTGTATGTGGTATTCGGACAAAATATATCGTTCATGGCCATCATGATGTTTCGCGCCAGATATGATATCTCGGCCTGTGTCTCCATGACCACATTGTCCTCCACCCTACTGTAATTCTCCTCGCTCATGAAATCATAGGTGCCATACTCTGAGCCTCTTGATACAAGGAGTGCCTTCAGGCTTCCTATATCATTATTCAGGCTGGTTGCTATGTTGGTGGTCTGCGTGCAGCCGACTCTTTCAGCCAGCGCTGACGGCAGCGCAACGTCGCTAAACACCGGCATATAGCTCTCCTGTGTAGTAATATGAGGCCAGTACGGTGTATAAAAGCCTGTACCCTTTTCCTCGGTCAGGCCTATATGGTTACACTTGTTATCCTGTACAAACTGCTGTCCCTCGAGCTTGATACGCACGTAGCCGGTGGAATCCTCCTCAGCCTCTATCTTAGCGTAACCTGCGAGCTCATCAATCAGACTGTCCCTGGCATCGCGCGCTGTCATGGCAGTCTCTACACCGCCTGACTCTGTCTTTTGAATCTCAAGGTTGAGCGCATAAATCTTGTCGCCGATTTCGTTGATTCTGTCAACCTGGTCTTTAATTTGTAAGTTGATATTTGACTGGTATTTCTGAAGATCAGAATAAACCGTATTGCATCTGGTCAGAAAAAGCTCGCTCTTTTGGATAATAAGGTTCTGATTCGTCGAATTCGTCGGATCCTTGCCATACTCCTGAAAAGCCTGCCATAGCTCTGATATACTCTCCTTAAACTCAGCACCGTTCATCTCCTGCATGATATCCTCCACATATGATGTGGTGCTGTAAAGTGTCGAGTAAAAGCCCTTTCGACCATTCTCCTGCCTATACGATTTATCTAAGAATATATCCCTGACATGTGCCACATCCGATACGGAAACACCCAGTCCGCTCTGCTGGATGTTGGTGCCTGCTGTAGGGTTATTTCTGGTGATATAATGTTTGTCTGAAAATCTTACCTGCTGGCGCACATAGCCTGTCGTATTGACATTGGCCATGTTGTTTGCTGTTGTATTAAGAGCATTCTGCGAGTTTTTAAGTCCGGAACTACCTACGTAAAAACTTCCGAATCCATTTGCCATGTTCCTGTCCTCCCGGTTAATGATTATTGCTTTGCATCAAAACCGCTGCTGCCTAAGATATCGCCTGTGTTATATGCATTTCTGTCATAATTGGCGGTCTCCGGCGCCTGTTTCATGCTCTTGAACAGGGTGATGTCAAACTCTGTAAGCTCTATTGCCTGAGCAAGTAATTGTGAGTTTAAATCGTTGATTTCTTTCATCTGTGCAGCTGCTTCAATCAGACTGTCGCGCGCTGCCGTAAGCTTCGCCTGAATATCCGGCTGTGTACCGAGATATCCAATCAGCCTTGTGACTGTCATCTTCTCATCTGATTTGCCCAGTACATTGGCAATATCTGTGAGAAGTGAAACCTGCTTATTGCTCATAATAAGAAGCTCATCGCCTGCCTGCTGATCCAAATCAGTTATTGCTTCAAGCGCAGGGATATCGGCATCTATGATTATCTGACGTTTCTTCTCCCCATTTGCAGCGAGTGTTCTGTATACTTTTTCTTCCTCTGTGAGCACATTTATAAGCTCTTCCACTAAACTAGCCACTATAAAATCCTCTTTTACCTTTGATATATGATATGATTATCATATTACAGAGAGTTGTACCTCTCTAACAGCTTGCTGGCGAAATCATCTCCACTGACCTCATACTGTCCGGAGTCTACCATGTTCTTAAGCAAAGCGACTTTATCTTCCCTGATGTCCGAAGCCTCTGATACTGCTTTTTTCGCAATCTGGTAATCTCTACCGGCCTGCGAAATTGATACCTGATCAGACATCCTCGACGCGCTTTGTGTCTTTGCTGTCTTTGTTGTTCTTGATACGCCATACAACTGGGCTATCTGATTATATGCATCTATACGCATAACAGGATCTCCTTTCTATTTATATTTCATCCTTGAAATATGTAAATTTTGCTTCCTGACATATTTATCGGATGTTTTTTTTATTTCTTTATAGACCGTGGAAAATTTTTGGTTACCGTTCGCATCCGCCTGTGAGAATCGTTGTGATGTGAGTAGATTTAATCCCTCAACTGCGCAATCAAATCAGAACAATCTCCAAAGCTCGTCTGTAATTAATCTCAAATCTGCTTTTTAAAATCCTATCTAATTCGCTTGCTTCACGATAGATCCTCAAAATATAGTTAGTTGTTCTATTTAAAATTGGAAATTTCCTTAATCCTACCTGCTCATATCATAATAGCGCGCATATATTCCGTCCTGTGCCAAAAGCTCCTCATGTGTGCCTCTCTCAGCAATTCCACAGTCAGCTACCACGAGAATTTCATCCGCATTTCTGATTGTCGAAAGTCTGTGGGCAATTGTGATAGTCGTTCTGTCCTTTGCCAGCTCCTCAAGACTTTTCTGGATAAAGCGCTCGCTCTCATTGTCAAGGGCACTGGTTGCCTCATCAAGTATTAGCACAGGCGGATTTTTAAGGAACACCCTCGCAATGGAAATCCTCTGCTTCTGCCCTCCTGACAATCGGGTGCCTCTCTCTCCGACAAACGTATCGTATTTATCCGGCAGTTCCATGATAAAATCGTGTATATTCGCCTTTTTGGCCGCATCTACAATCTCATCCATCGTCGCATCCGGTTTTCCATAGGCGATATTGTCCTTTATGCTTCCGCCAAACAGATAAACATCCTGCGAAACCAGTCCAATCTGCGAGCGGAGGCTCTCAAGCGTAAGCTTTCTCACATCATTTCCATCTATTGTGACCCTGCCATCAGTTACATCATAAAACCGAGGAAGCAGTGAGCATATTGTAGTCTTTCCACTTCCTGACGGTCCAACAAGCGCAATTGATTTTCCTGCCGGTATCTCAAAGGATACGTGCGAAAGCACCGGTGTATCATCATCGCTATAGTGGAACGAAACATCCTCGTAACAGACATTTCCCTTTACATTTTTAAGCGGTTTTGCATCAGCAGCATCAACTATATCCGGCTCAGTTTCCACCACCTCTAAGAATCTTCTAAAGCCCGAAAGTCCCTTCTGCATCATCTCAGTCAGCTCTACAAGTATCTGGATAGGACTGATAAAGATGCCTATATACAGTGCATACATAGCAAGGTCGGATGCCTCCATCCTTCCATGCGCTATCAGAAAAACCACCAAATACCAGCGTAACAAGATACATCATCCCCTGGAAAAATGCATTTCCGCTCATAAAGCTTCCCATACATCTGTAATTTGCATCCTTTGAAATCAGGAAATTTTCATTACTTTTGTTAAATTTTTCCTGCTCGATACGCTCATTGGCAAATGACTGCACCACCCTTATGCCCGCCAGAGTATCCTGAAGGCTCGAATTAATATCACCGATTTTTCGCCTGTTATCCATAAAGGTTTCCTGCATTTTCTTATTCTGGCCATATGAAAATACAAGCATAAGCACCACAAGAATAAGCATAGGAACCGCAAGCATACGGTTTATCATAAACAGAAAAATGAACGAACCGATTATCTTTATAAGCGATATAAAAAGATTCTCCGGTCCGTGATGCGCAAGCTCCGATATATCAAACAAATCAGATACGAGCTTGCTCATCATCTGTCCTGAATTATTCTGATCATAATACGAAAAAGAAAGCTTTTCATATTGGTCGAAAAGCTCCTTTCTCATGTCGCGTTCCATCCTCGCTCCCATCATGTGCCCCGCATATGTCACATAATACCTGCACGCAGTCTGTATGATATATGCCACCAAAAGGCCTATTGTAATAGGAATCAGCGCAGAAATGATTTTTCCCGGTGCTCCTGCAAAAAGGGTTTTGGTCAGCGTGCGAAGCAGCTGCGGAAACGCCAGATCTATGGCACTGATTATTGTTGCGCAAAGCAGGTCTATGAAAAAGACTGCTTTGTAGGGTTTGTAGTATTTGATGAATTTCTTTAATGTTTGCATTGTGTTCTCCTGGGATGTTCTTTTTAAAACAATTTGTTTCTCAACGTACATCATTATATATAGGTAAACCTATATATGCAATAGGATAACCAATGAAAACACAGGATAACACCTGATAAATAACATAGCATTTCGTTTGTAGACGAAATCTATGCGAAATTTCCATATTGTTATGCGAAATCCATGTGAAATCACAGTTGTTATATTTCGCATAATGACATATAATATAATCAAAGTATTGCTATTAAATTATTATGCGGAGGTGCCACATGGAATATTTATCTTGCTCAGATGCATCAAAAGCAATGGGATTTTCTGTACGAAGAATCCAGCAGATGTGCAAAAACGGTGAATTGCCCGGTGCAATAAAGGAAGGACGTAAATGGTTAATCCCTGACGAAACCATACACATGAATCATTTCGCGAAAAATAAATCTCTGCCAATAGGTGTATCTGATTTTAAGCTTGCAACCACCGGCTATTATTATGTAGATAAGACTCTGATGATACGTGATTTTCTGGATAAAAAGCCGATGGTATCTCTTTTCACACGCCCAAGGCGTTTTGGAAAAACTCTGAATATGGATATGCTGCGCGTATTTTTTGAAAAAACAAACGAGGATACATCTGTTTATTTCAAAGACAAACAGATATGGCAATGCGGCGATTACTACACTAAACACCAAGGACAGTATCCTGTCATTTTTTTGACCTTCAAAGATGTCAAAAGCATGACCTGGGAAGAAACCTTTCAGAAAATCCGCAGGCTTATATCTCTAGAATTTATACGACATAACGAGCTTGAGACAAGTTCTGTTTTAACCGCTTACGAAAAAGAACAATATCATCTTCTTGCCGGAGACAGCGGGGATGAAGTCGATTGTCAGATGGGTCTGCAGCTTTTATCATTACTGCTTCATAAGCATTATGGAAGGGAATGTATCATTATCATTGATGAATATGACACACCCATCCAGCAGGGGCATACCTGCAATTTCTATCCGGAAATTGTAAATTTCATGCGCAATTTTTTCTCAGGAGGACTCAAGGACAATCCACACCTTGCCTTTGGCTTTCTTACAGGAATACTGCGTGTAGCAAAGGGAAAGTATCTTCAGCGGCATGAACAATCTGAAAACCTATTCTATTCTCGATGATGGCTACAGCTCTTATTTTGGTTTTACTGAAAAAGAGGTAAAAGACATGCTGCGATACTATGGAAAAGATGATAAATATAATGAGCTCAGCGAATGGTACGATGGATATCGTTTTGGCAATACAGAAATCTTTAATCCATGGTCTGTAATCAATTATATCTCTGACAACTGCTTTCCGAAAGCATTCTGGCAATCCACCGGCAGCAATGAGATAATCGGAGAAATTATCCAGACAGCTACGCCTGAAATTACCAAAGACCTTTATAAGCTGCTCTGTGGTGAAAAAATCGCAGCCTATATTGATACCGGTGTTATCTATCCCGAGGTTCAGAATAATCCATATAGTATATACAGCTTTCTTCTGGTAGCCGGATACCTGAAGGTTGCCAATATTTATCCGCAAAGCGATGGAAATTTCATGTGTGACGTTGCTATTCCGAACAAAGAAATTACTTTTGTTTACGAAAAGGAGGTTCTAAACCGCACCAACCAAAATAGCCTTGCCATATCTATCAGTCAGGCTATCTTTTCCAAGGACACGCAAAAACTCCAGGCTCTGCTGGAGGATTTTATGGTAAAAAGCATTTCTTCTATTGATGGAGCTAATGAAGGCTTCTATCACGGAATGATGCTTGGTCTTTGTGCCATACTTGGAAACCGCTACAAGATACGCTCAAACCGCGAATCAGGCCTCGGTCGATTTGATATTCAGCTTATGCCTTTAACAAAGGGAATGCCCGGATTTATCTTTGAATTTAAACACACTAAAGATGAACATACCGATTTATCTGCATTAGCCGACAGCGCCCTGCAACAGATAGAAGCAAAGAAATACGACACAGAGCTGCGCGATAATGGTGTGAATTCAATTATAAGCATCGGTATTGCTTTTAGAGGGAAAAGTGCTGTGGTGAAGAGAGGCTAAAATCTCACCGAATATTAGTATAATCCAAAAAGAAGCACATGCAGCTTGCCACCCTATCACCATCATTGCGATACAAATGAGGCTGATCGGTCTCAAACTTATACACCTGTCCCCTATGGATTTCCTGCACATGGTCGTGACACTCGACCGTCAGCACACCGTCTGTGACTGTAAGATATTCGCGTGTTTTCTCGCCGTGCCCACCGCTTGTATACACGCCGCCCGGCTCCACGTCGATACGGTATACCTCGACCTCCCTTGAGTCCTCGTATGGGAAGCAGGTCCATACCCTGTACTGTCCCAAAGCTCCTTTGTCGGGATTATCCGGAGATATGAGCGCATAGTCCACTCTCGGCGGATCTATAAGTCTTTGAAACTCAATCCGCAGACCGCTTGTGATTTTACCAAGCACTCCGATAGATGGATTTGCTGTGCCCTTTTCTATCTGTGCAAGCATGCTTTTACTCACACCGGTCTGTTCCGCTACCTGATCTAAGCTCATACCCTTTGACTGACGTATTCTTTTTAAATTTTCAGATACATTGTGTGACAGATAATCCATACTCATATCTCCGTTTTTGTATTTTATAAGTTTACAGTGCCCTGCGATACAGCATCTCGATATCGCACTGGCGTGAAGCCCTTGGATTGACAGCAATGTTGCCGCTCTTCATGGCATCGACAGCCATCGGCTCTATCTTGCTTTCTATCTCTTCCTTTGTGACTGTTCCGGTTTTGCTGGCATTGTTGATTGCGATGGTCAGATTCTCAGGGATTCCGATGTCTGTGCAAAGCTCCCTTATTGCATCTACCAGCATCATCGGCTCAAATTCGTCCGCATATGCAGGAATCGGGCTTATATCATTGTAGATAGTCAGATACTTTCCATGATCTGCAAGTGCATTGTACTCTGCGATTACAGGAAGCAGCACTGCGTTTGCCACTCCGTGAGGCACATCGAAAAATGCGCTGACCGGATGACTCATTGCATGCACATTTCCAAGCCTTGCAAATGAGAATGCTATTCCTGCAAAAAGTGAGCCTGTCATCATGGCTTCTGCAGCCTCGATATCGTTTCTGTTTGCTACAAATCTGCGGATATTTTTACCGATAAGTGCCATCGCTTTTTCTGCCAGTGCATCAGAAAATGGCGATGCCGCTGTGGATACATATGCCTCCTCTGCATGGATAAATGCATCAATTCCGCATGCTGCCGCTACGCTTGCCGGTGCTGTTGTGATGAGCTCTGCATCGAGAATTGCATATTTTGGCAATATCTCGTAGCTGAATACTGTGAGCTTATAGTTTCTGCTATGATCTGTGATTACAGAGAATGCTGTCACCTCTGAGCCGGTTCCTGCGGTGGTTGGTATCGCAATGAGCGGTACGATTGGTCCCGGCACCTTGTGTGCTCCCTCATAGTCTGTGACGCTTCCGCCATATTTGGCAACTACACCCACTGCTTTTGCCACATCCATCGGTGAGCCGCCTCCGAATGCCACGATAAAGTCTGCGCCCGACTCCAGGTATTTTGCTGTGGCTTTCTCCACTGTTGTGACAGATGGATTTGCCTCTATATCTGTAAAAGTGTCTGCTTTTATGTCAACTGATGCCAGATAATCTGCTGCCTTTTTTACAAGTCCCATCTTCTCAAGATGAGGTCCTGAAATGATGAGTGCATGCTTACCTCCAAGCTTTTTGGCTATTTCCGGCAGCTTTGAGAGACTGCCCTTTCCCACTGTGATGTCCTGTGGCACTGAGAAATTAAATGTTTCCATATATAATCTGTCCTTTCTGTTTCCTAGCTGGCTTTCTTGGCAAGTACCCTGTCTATTGCAGCATCGATAACCTTATCCAGCTCAACCTCATCTGCCTCCGGCATAAGTGTTGCAGCATCCTCATCTGAGATGAGCTCAACAAGTGTACCAAATGACTCCTTGTATTTCTTTTTACAGAAGACGAAGAATACCACGCCGAGCGCACACCATGCAAGCACGATGCCCCACTCCTGGGTGATAAGTGTTCCGCCGCTTCCCGGTATACAGTACATGGCAACCATGAAGCCTGACATGATGACCGCCATCGTTCCAAAGAACTTGTATGCGGGAACCTTGTAAGGTCTTGGCATATCCGGCGCCTTCTTGCGAAGAATAATAAATGAAAGAGCAACCATGCAATATGCCACGCAGCATCCAAAGTTGCCGGCATCACTAATCCATACAAGCATTTTTCTACCTGCAAAAGGTGCAAGCATTGTGAGAGATCCGATGAGAATCAGTGCATTGATAGGTGTCTTGTGCTTTGGATGAAGCTTTGCAAAAAACTTCGGAATCATATATGACTCTGCCATTGAGTACATGGCACGCGAGCCCCCGAGCAAAAATGAGTTCCATGAGGTTACGATACCGCACATTCCGCCGACTATTATAACCTTTGCCATTATCTTTGTGTTGAATGCGGCAGCCATTGCATCTGCTGTGACAAGTCCTGTTGCCTGCTCTGAATCAACAATTGCCTGTGGGCCCATGACAAGACCTACCGCAACAATGACAAGTGCATAGAACACAACTGCCAGAACTACTGATAAGATAAGTATTGAGCCGATTTTCTTTGCCGGAACATTGATCTCCTCAGCCGCCTGAGGTATTACGTCAAATCCGATAAAGTAAAATGGTGACAGAGCTGCCACTCCGATAATTGCCTTTACGTTCAGACCTGCAGAGCTGCCTGCAAACATCTGTCCATCCAGGTTATCAACTGTTCCATTGATTACCGATGCAATTATCAACAAAATTCCGGCGCCACCAATAATACATGTGAGCACAGTCTGCAAAATCGCTGCTGTCTTTGCGCCGATAATGTTTATCATCATGATTAAAAATGCCACAACTATCGCCACAATAAGCCATGAAGCATAGATATCAAAGCCTGCTACCGTATACAGATATCCCTTCAAAAAGCCCGGCCACAGATATGTGATGATTGTTGGGAAAGCGCATGCCTCAAAGCATGCCACACTGACATATCCAAGGATAATCATCCACGTACATATGAATGAACCTGTCGAACCCATTGCCTTGTAGCTGAATACATGCTCGCCACCGCACTGAGGCATGGCTGCTGTCAGCTCCGCGTAGGTCATTCCCACGAAAAATATCATGATACCGCCGATTACAAAGCCGATTGCGGCACCGAGCACTCCGCCCTTTTCAATCCAGCCTCCGGTTGAGACAACCCAGCCCCAGCCAATCATGGCTCCAAATGCAATTACAAGTACGTCCCAGGCATTCAGGACTTTGTTAAATTCTGATTTTTTCTGTTCCATTACTTGTCACCTCCAGCTTCTGTCTTACTTTCATTCTCTACCACTTTTCTTGCCAGAGACTCAATAAGCTCCGCTGTGCCATCCACTCCTAACAGGCTGCTGTCTATAAGCATATCCCTGTTGTGTCTATCGCCTCGGTTGCTTCCTGTCAGCGCCATATGACGCTTATGATAACGCTTATCCTTTTCAGTAATAAAAAGCTTTGCATCATCCTCCGACAAATTGTGGCTCTTCATTACGTTTTCAATCCTCACTTCATCCGGTGAATATATGAAAATACGTAAAATCGGTTTATGTTCCTTTAGTATATAGTCTGCTGAACGACCGATAATCACGCATGACTCACGGTCTGATAATTTTCTGATTATGGTTTTCTGGACGTGAATTGCACGCTCTGTGAGGTCTGCATATTTGGAGAAAGAGCCTCTGACATCACCCTCTGCACCTTTTCCGGCGATAGTGATACCTTCCTCAACCTTTTTCCATGATATCCTTCGGAATACCGACCTCTTTTATGATTTCATCTACAGTATCCCTGTCATAAAATTTGATTCCCAGGTCTTTAGCAACCTTTTTGCCAATCTGGTTTCCTTTAGCGCCATATTCGCATCCTATTGTAATAACAAGATGTGCCATTTCGTTCCCCTCGCTTTTCTTATATATACATCTTTATGCTATGTTGATATGAAAGTCGCTAAGGTATGCATCGACGATACCTTTTGACCCTTTAATCATATGTTGTTATATAAACTTGTTCCGCTTAGTTACCTATATTCTTTGTTCAAAAGAAGGGCGCACGAAGCTAATCGTGACGCCCTTGTCCTTTATCCGGCTCGTAAAATCTGCCGCAATATATTCTGTTGCCTGCCTCAAATATAATTCAAACCTTCTATGAAAGTGACTCAACAGTCTCCTTTATAATATCAAATGCCTTGTCGCACTCTTCCTCACTTACGATAAGCGGTGGAACCATACGGATGATATGGCTTCCGATTGCTGTGATAAGCATATGACGGTCGAAGCAGCCATGCTTTACATCTACACCTGAGATTGTATCGTCAAACTCAACACCAACTAAGAGTCCCTGATGTCTTACCTCTTTTACGTGTGGAAGCTTCTCAAGCTTAGCTGCGAAATAATCACCAACCTTCTTTGCATTTCCGGCAAGATCTCTGTCAAGCAGCTCGTTTACTTCTGCAAGTGCTGCTGCACAGCATACAGGATGTCCACCAAAGGTTGTACCGTGTGAACCGGCTGAGAATGCTTTTGAAACCTCTTCTGTCGCACAGATAGCACCGATTGGCATTCCACCGCCAAGGCCCTTTGCCATAGAAACGATATCAGGTTTGATGCCGTAGTTCATGTAGCTCATTACAGCTCCGGTTCTGCACCATCCTGTCTGAACCTCATCGATAAGGAGGAGCATGCCCTTCTCATCACAGAACTCGCGAAGTCCCTTCATGAATTCAGGTGTTGCAGGATGAACACCGCCCTCGCCCTGTACAGGCTCAATCATGATAGCGATTGTATTCTCTGTGCAAGCATCCTTGAATGCCTTTAAGTCATTGTAAGGAGCATATGAGAAGCCGTATGTCATTGGACCAAAGCCCACCTGGCATCCGTTTCCAGGCTGTCCTGTAGCTGACATAGCACCGAAGGTTCTGCCGTGGAAGCCATCCTTAGCAGTTACGATGTGATATCTGTTTGGACCATATTTCTCTATACCATATTTACGAGCCATCTTAATCATAGCCTCATTTGCCTCAGTTCCTGAGTTCTGGTAGAAAATCTTGTCCATTCCGATAGTCTTGCAGACCTTCTCAGCAAGCAGCGCCTGTGGAATGGTGTATGGATAGTTGAATGTATGCATGATGTCATCCACCTGATCCTTGACTGCTGCAACAACCTTAGGGTTTCTGCTGCCGGCATTGTTTACGGCGATTCCTGCGTAAAAGTCAAGGTATGGTGTGCCATTCTCATCATACAGATACATGCCCTCAGCAGTCTCAGCGATGAAATCGAAACGCTCATATGTCTCAATCATATACTTCTTTACTTTGTCTTTGATGTCCTGTGCTGTTAATCCTGTGTCTTTTAATTTCATAATATATTGCCTCCTAATTTAAATATCCTTGTGATTTTGATAAATAAAAAAGAGCAAAGTGCTTCACCGGTTAGCGTCTTTGCTCTTAAATATTCATAATTAATATGTAGTTGTTTGTTCGTTTTCTTTTGTGTATTATTTTGAACAAGTAAACAATATCACGTTCAATATATTGTGTCAACAATTTTCATTAAAAATGCGAAATACCTCACAATTATCAGTTTAAAGACACTTATCCTTAAAATTATTAACACAAAACTGCCATTTAACACTTAAAATATTATTTTAATGTAATGTTTTGTGCATTATATTGTCTGTGCATTATTCTGTTGCTATGTTCCTTTTTCATCTTCTATATGCATTATAAAGAACACGCTATGCGTTCTTTATAAGCTCCGGTTTACGGAAGGTACGGAACAATCCAATCTGCTCCAGTGCCTTTGCAATACCGAAAAAGACAATTGAATCTATCGGCCACATAATAAGGTTCTTAAGTGCACGCATTGGAAGGATTGCCATAAGTGCCTGTCCATACAGTACCTGCAGACACAGAGTATTGAGAATGACATTGCAGATGAGCATTACTACAAACTTCGCAGCAAGCACTCTCCATATGGTAAGCTTTTTCTTATAAAAGAAACATCCATATAAAACACCTGCAAGCATTACAACAAGTGTAAGCTGTGGACAAAATGGTCCTGTAGGCTTCATCAGATACTTGATGATGTCAAGCGCTCCGTGGAAAACAGCTCCGGCAACCGGTCCAAACAGGTAATCAACGATACCATTTGGAATACCGGAAAAACCGATACGGATAAACTGTCCATATTCGATGGAGAAATATCCAAGGATAACGGCAACTGCAGCAAGCATTGCCATAGTTGTGATGGTTCTGACCGATTTAAGCTCTCGGGCAGAATCGGTGAACAAAGTAACGAATTTTTTCATTAAAAAATTACCTCCTTTGCAGACCTCACCGAACTACAACAGGAGATAATTAATATCTTCGGATGCAGCGGGATGCGACTCATGTACCGCAAGATTTTCTTTTCGTCCGGGTGACAACTCCCTGTTCATCCGGCACTTAACGCACATGTGTCTACTCTGCTAAAATTTATTTATTTGTAACGTATTAAAGTATATCACACTCTAATATCAAATCAAGTCTTTTTTAATCAATACAATAATTAAAGGGCCAAAATACCTTTTGACCCTCATATCTTATCATATCATATTATTTTATTTACTCTATCTTGGATCCGGACGATGCTTCATGTCACGGATAGGAATATTGGCAACAAGTGCAGGAACCATTCCGTTGTTAGAATCAGACTCTGTCTCTGTGATTTTCACATCAAGAGCTTCCGCGTCAATATCCATATAGCGGGAAATAACCTCAATGATATCCTTTTTCATCATTTCCATCATCTCCGATGAGCAGTTGGCACGGTCGGAAACCAGCACCAGCTTCAAGCGGTCCTTAGCAACGTTGCCCGAAGATTTCTTTTTAAATAAATCCATTATACCCATGGTACGTATCCCCCTTTAATTTTTCTTGAACATATCCTTTAGCTTTTCAAATACACCATGCTTCTGATTTAAATCAAGTAAAGGAACCTCCTCGCCCATTATACGGTGGCAGATATTCATATATGCCTTTCCTGCAAGGCTGTCTGAGCCAACTAACGGCTCACCACGGTTTGTAGAAATAACAATCTGCTCATCATCCGGTACTGCACCTATTAAGTTGACTGCAAGGATCTCTGTTACATCATCCACATTCATCATATCACCGCGCTTAACCATATCGACACGCAGACGGTTGACAATCAGATCAATGCGCTTCATCTCATTTGCCTCGAGAAGGCCAACAATACGGTCAGCGTCACGGATTGCTGATACCTCAGGTGTAGTGACAACGAGTGCACGGTCAGCTCCTGCAACGGCATTCTTGAAGCCCTGCTCGATACCTGCCGGGCAGTCAAGCAGAATATAGTCAAACTCCTCACGAAGCTCATTGATAAGCTCAACCATCTGCTCAGGTGTAACAGCATCCTTGTCCCTTGTCTGGGCTGATGGAAGCAGACACAGATCAGGATATTTCTTATCCTTGATAAGAGCCTGACGTATACGGCATTTACCCTCAACGACGTCTACGAGATTGTATACAATACGATTCTCAAGTCCCATAACAACATCCAGGTTACGCAGTCCGATGTCAGTATCAATCATAACAACCTTTTTATTTAACTGTGCAAGACCTGTACCGATATTTGCTGTGGTTGTGGTCTTGCCCACACCACCCTTTCCTGATGTGATAACGATTACTTCGCTCATGAACTTTCTTCCTCCTACGTTCCTAAATGCTATTTAAAATATTTTTAGTAATTGGTTCGATGTAAATATATCCATCCTTTGCGATGGCTATCTGCGCCTGCTCCTGTGCCGGCTTTTCCTTGCGCCTTACCCTGTGCTTTGGCTGAGGCTCGTCCGGACTCTTAGCAATCAAATCACCAATCTGAATCTGAATCGGCTGCATGTCAAGTGCAAATACAAAGCAGCTCCTGTCACCTGTACATCCGGCGTGGACATTGCCCTTTAATGCACCAAGAATAACGATATTGCCCTGAGCTATAATCTTGGCTCCCGGATTGACATCACCTATGATTGTGACCGAAGACTCGCTGGTAATCACCTGGCCTGACCTGAGCGTACCACGGTAAAACTGCTCCGGAACACTGACTGTTGCAACATTCTCGCACTGCTTCTGCACTGCCTCATTAAATGCCTCAACCTGCTCCTTCATAATGGCTTCCTGCTCGGTACCACTCTCCACAATGCACAAAATCTCAATTGTGGTATTTTCCTCAATAGCTGCAATTATCTGCTGCTGCTCTTCATCTGAAAGATGCCTTCCCTCAAATGAAATAGCAAGCTTTGCGTTTTAAAAATTGGCGGATGCCTTAAACTTCTCTACAACTGCTTTTATCAAATCAGCAAATGACATATCCGCATCTAAAACTAAATTGATTCCATATTTATTACTCTTTATCGTAACCGACTGTGACATGAGTACCTCCAATATCATTTAATATGAAATTCATTACTCTTAATTATACATTTTATGTGGCTTCACGCAACCTTTTCTGTAGGCTTCATTAGGCTATACTGCCCAACAGACCTTTTATAATCTATTTCTGTTCTGTTTCCTTATCTTCTTTATCCTACTGCCGAAGACAAAACATCAGATTGTCTACACACCATGTCGATAATTTCAAGGAAGTCTTATAAACTACTTCTTAAATTTATATTTCCCTTTTCCGTGACCGGATACCGGTTCAATAATATCTGCCTTTACCAAATTGGAAAGAAGTTTTGAAGCACCTGAACCTTTCAGCTCAAGAAGTTCCATAACTGCACTTCTTCCAAACACCTCATCAAAGCCAAACTTCTCAAAAAGTCTATGGATATGAATCGTCGTTTTTACCGAGAAATCACTACCTTTTTCGGAAAGTACACTGTCAATATCCACTTTTTTGTCCTGAATATCCACTTTTCCATTCTCAATATCCACTTTTGTATCCCCAATGTCCACTTTCTCTTCGTTCAAGAGTCCACTTATATGAAGATTTCGATTACGAAGCTCATTTTTCTCGTTACATATTAGATAAAAGCATGTAAAATTTCTTTTACATAGCTTAATTGCGGTCTATTTAGCTTGTTTCCTGACTACTCAGGAAAAATATTTCTACCCTCGCCCCACCTGTATTTTCAGAATTTGAAAGTTTAATACCTCCACCATATTTTTCAGCCACAGTTTTTGCAAAAAATAGTCCCATCCCATAATGGGCTTCGCCATTTCTACTTGTGTCATCCATAAAAACTGCTCTGTGCCGGCGTAATAATGCTTCTTTTGTAAATCCTGATCCGCTATCCTCCACAATGAATGTCAGCCCATCCTGCTCCTTTGCGTCAATATAAATGATTCCATTTTCTTTTGTAGCTCCACTGCATTCTGAATCACATTCATTACGGCTCGCTGAACATTGGATCATAAGCAATAGTTACCTTTTATCACTTTGTTCCGCCTTCCAATCTATCTTCTGGTGATAGATTTCTACCAGTCGAGTGCCTGTTCCTTTATATCTGCGAAAAATCTTCTAACCTCACTGTGTGTATATAGGTAACATCACTGGTAATTCCTGAAGGATTTTGTGGACATCTTATCAACTGTTTTATATAACTTTGTATCTGTGTTGTGCTGTCTTAAAACATAAGGGATATTTCTTCTCTCTGTTCTGTGGTCAGTTTTAAAT
>SCPN01000091.1_pt1 | contig 40575 bp, 37 predicted proteins | sample 6106831 | NCBI WGS metagenome assembly SCPN01 (sample SAMN10720447, study PRJNA508395) | human gut metagenome | isolation source: Participant 1, 0 month | reverse complement strand
GAAGCTGCAAGTACATTCTATGCAGGTGAAAAGATGAGCTTCCAGAAATAAGAGTTTCACATATAGTACGTGGTAGAATACCGTCCGCACTAGGCAAGAAAGCAAGTGAACTGTTAGAATGTGAAAAGACACAATTCTATCAAAGGCTTGCATTTGTTTCTTTACTGTTCCAACCATTTTGAAACAATAAGAGGGCAAAAACTTCTTGAATTGTGCATAGGTGGGGTAAGAAATTACAGTGACTTGAATCTGTACCGTTCTTCCAAAGGCTTGGAGAAATTTTCTTGTTTTATAGGTTGGAGAATGAAAATTTGTTCTAATCAAATTCTTACTGGTGAGGGTGTGAGATTCAACATGGAAGTAACCAATATCAATGAGCTTTACAGAAATGTACTGGAATTGTTTAACAGCTTCAATGCAGCCAAAGAAATACATTTGATGCAAACATTATCAGACACTTATCTATCTGAAACACAGTTTGCACAAGTGGTAGGCAGAATGAGAATGTATCAAGCACTTTCACCAGCAAGACAGAAAGCAATATTAAGACTTTAATCACTGACAGCCAAATAAATAGTGTGTCGTGATTATTACACAAATGAAGTGTTTGGAGGAAAGATAATGCTATATCTCTTTGATTTTCTAATTTTACTCACCCAAGCAAATAAGATGAGTTATGTGGACGCTTATTTACAACGTGGGGTAAATGCTACAGAGGTAAGTGTTGGATTAAACAATGTATTACAAGGACTGGATAATAAATATTCTTGGTTCTTGGGCTAAACTAACTAATAGGGCATCTATTTATTAGGTGTCCCTTTTTATTCAATTTAAAAATACTACAAAATGAATGATAATGAAAAACTAGTACCATGGAGCATACTAGTAGTACTGTTACTAATAATAATTGGTATTATAAACCTTTTGCTGATACTGATTTTATCCATCTTTATTTATATACAATCATAAATACTCACTAATATACAAAGTGAATGTTTTGCTATAAATCAACATGTTAGCTAATTGGCTAGTATATTGGTAATGGTGAAACATTCACTTTTATTTATTTACATAAAACAGAACATTATGAGTTTAAAATATTCAAGCACTACAGCAGATTATTTTAGTTTGGTCTGATGCAATGAATTTAATAAGAAAATTATAAAGATGGGAATTACAAAATTTCACTTCTTATAGCTTTTAGGGTGTTTCACAGGTTTAAGAATATCTGATATTCTAGCTTTGAGATGGAAACAGATATTAAATACCAGTGAATTTACAGTAATAGAGAAAAGACAAATAAGGTGAGAACTATTAGGATAAATGCCCAACTCTAAGTAGCACATTAAAGAATGTTGGAACAGATAAAGCCAATAGGGATTAACTCACCTATTTTAGTGAGCCAAAAAGGAACTGTTTTCACTATCCAAAGAATCAATGTGATACTAAAAGAGGTGAAAAAGAAGTACAAATTAAAGATTAAGAACTTTAGCTGTCATTCACTTAGAAAGACTTTGGCAGACAAGTTTATAATATGAATAGTGATAACAGAACACTAGCCTTAGTTAAACTTATGGAACTGTTTAATCATTCCAGTGTAACCATTACTAAAAAGATATTTAGGTTTAAGGCAGGAAGAACTACTAAATACCTCTATGACTGTCTAAGTTTCTATCTATTGGAATGTGACAAAGTTTGAAATTTCTGAACCATTTACAGAAATAGAAAGTTTTGTCACATTCTGATAGTCCTATGCAATCCAGTTCCGAAATGAAGTGAAAACTGTCTTTTTAAAAAGGCATGGTACGGCTTGTAGTTTATGGTATGTGATTTTGGAACTACTACTAAGGTTTGAATGGTCAGCTTAATCTGCAATATTAGCTTATAATCTTCTAGCTAACAGTAAGTATGAGTTCCGTCTTATATGCCCACCTCTAATTTTTTACACCGCATATTTAGCTACAACTAAAAGAAGCTGATACTATCTAATTACTTACTACAGATATGTTTTGGAACACTTGGAACTGCATTTATCAGTGTTTTATCTTTAGCTATTCAAAACCTTCATTAACTTTGCAGCAATTTCAGAGGTCTTAATGTGTTAAGACACTGGAAGGACATATTTTAGTAAAAGGGCGTTTAGCAAAGTTATCCTTCACTTGAATCTGGACAATTCTTTGACTGTGGATAATGAGCAAGAAGCGTCTGCGTCTATGGTATTTTATATCCTAGCTATAGGAATATCATATCATTAGGCGTGGACTTTGCTTATTATACAGTCAGGGCAGTCCAGAGCCTAAGTGGAATAATAAGTTAAAGTTTCCACGCCTTATTTTTATCCGCTTCTATCTGAAACTGGGAAGCATGGATTTAAACAAGATGAAAGCCTACTTATTGATATTCCTAACAGATACAACAGATTCAGTAAAATCGGGATGTTAAGACTATTCTATGTAATAAGTCTTGGTTGATATTTAATGATTCTGGAGATAAGGAGTTATATATCTTCAAGAAAACGGCTCTCTAATTCCTCTGTAAATGGTAGTGTTATAAATGCTACGTGGCAATATATTTCAATGAACAATTCCTTAATTTCTTCAAAGAACAATCTTATATGCTTCATCCATCATTCAAGGATGATGTTATATTTGCCTTGCAACAAGATGGAACAGAGAGGTTTGTCTTTATGATAGAAGAAAATCAAAGCAACTTCTTTCATCCAAAATCACTAAAAGAGCTTACCGCCTATTTTGAGAACAAAGAGCGTAGAAGTATAGAAGAAAGGCAGCAAGAAAAAAGAATCTTGTTGAAACAACAAGAAACCAAACAAAAAGAAAGAAGAGAATTTCAGATAGACCAGAAAAGACGAAGAAAAGAGGAAGAACGAGAAGAGGAAATTTTGAAGAGTTGTAACTATTACTTAAAATTCGGCATAATTGCGGGAGTATATTCGTGATATATACAGTTCTTATTTTATTATTTATTATCCTCCAACACATAGCCTTAGAAGTTTTATAGATATGCTTTTTACATTCTGTTCTTCAATATTACTTTTTAGTATCATTGCTATGATAATTGATATTAGATTAAGAAGCAGAATACTTAGACGCTATAAATAATATCCAGTGATTTAATCAACATAATTAATAACTTAAATATCAAACAGAAATGAAAACTTTAGATTAATTGGAATGCCTTTATTAGCCGTAGTAATGAGCATGAATTTCACTTCTTGCAGTGATGATGAACCTAGTAAAAATGATGATGGTGTGATTACCAATCAAAAACAACTTGTTGAATTAAGAATGACATACGAAGATGAGGTATCTATTACTGAATATTCCTACGATAGCAATGGTAAGCTAGTATCAGCTACAAACACAGAACGATACGATGGTAGTACACACACCAGTACTTATACAGTCACTTGGGGAGCAAACAAAATCATTGAAAGCAGAAATGGAGAGGCAATCACATATACATTAGAAAATGGATTGATAACACATACTTCTGATAGTGACGGAGGAGATTTAGATAATACAGACTTTACTTATAATGCAAACAATCAGCTAGTAAAATTGCAATATGACGAAGAGGACTATCTGTCACTACATGGCAAGGTGAAAAATTAACTAAAATGGCATGGAGCTTTAGCGATGAAGATATTCACGAATTGTCTTATAGCGGAAAAACTTGTAAAGGCTATCTCCCGATAATGGTATGGAGTGTGGATGATTTGCGTCCGTTATTAGAAGCACATCCCGAATTGGCAGGAATGAGATGCAACCAGCTTCCAGACAAAGTATATAGTAAAGATGAATACAACGAAGAAACAGAACAATATACCTATACATTTGATAAAGACGGATATGTGGAAAGCTGTACTGAGGTATCTACCTACAAACGCTTAGACATTGATGATACAAGGACGGAAACCACAATTTATACTTTCAAATGGGAATAGTCTAGTGAAACTATAACTAATGCAAAAAGCCAACCTACCCATTTGAAGTATGCACTTCAAACAACGGATAAGTTGGCTTTTATTATATCTATTCTATTCAGTTGATTTCAAACATGGCATTTAACTTAATTTCTCTATCCTTATCCCATAAGGATTTAGTTATACGATACTTACCTTTTGTTATAGGATAATATTCAATAGGAAAACTAAAACAATAGTAGTAAGCAGCAAGAAAAGGCAATTCTGCAAAATAATTAGTATGTTTTTTCTTGTCAAGTATTATCCATTGGCTATTTTCCCATTTTTCCAAGTTCCAAGCTGAATCATAGCCCAAAGAAAGATGTTTCGGATTTGATACAATAGCAAAAACTTCTTTAGTTTCTACAGTATAATGTCCTTTTATTATTTCCATCTGGATTTTTGATTTTAATGTGTCACTACAATATACAAGACTTGAACCGGATTCTTTGATAGTAAAACATTCAACTGAATTATTTACTGTTTGCTGTGTGCATCCTACAAATACAAAAATGCAAATGATAATATGTATAATATTAAATTTCATATATTCAAAATTTTATAATAAGCTATACTGCATATTCATTCTTCTATTGATTTAATAACACTATCTGTTTTTAAAACATTATCGTCATTAGGTAGTTTAAATATTACTGGAAATGCCATCTTAACTTTAACGGGTACTCCATTTAGTTTTCCAGCTTTCCATTTAGGCATAATTGAGACAATCCGTAATGCTTCTTTATCTAAAGAGGGTGATATACTTTTTAGTATTTTAGGTTGTGTTATTGAACCGCTTTCATCTATAACAGCTTGTATTACAACTTTTCCTTGTATTTTCTTTTCCAATGCTTCACTTGGATATTGCAGATTATCATAGATAAAATCTAACACTGCTTTATTCCCTTTGGGAAACTCTATGGTATATCTGTTGCTATTTGATAAATATCTGTTTTTTCCTCTTCTACCACTGGCACATATTTAATAGACACTGGTGTTTCATAATTCACATGAATAGTTTCTGCATTCGGTACATCAATAGTTTCTGCAATCGGCTTTACTATTTGAATACTGTCAAAGTTTACCATTCCCTTTTTGGAAGATTTACTAGTGCAACCAATAACAAGACAGCTAAATAATATAAAATGCAATATTCGATTCTCATAAACATAAAGCTTTAAATAACACATTACCATCTTCAAATATAGCAAAAATCATTATAAAAACTAGCGTAAAATATGAATTATGAGATTCTATCCCAAAAACAGATAATTAAGGCAACAAAAAAGCGATACTTGGCACAATACCAAATATCGCTTTTTTCAGTTCTGAACACTTAAATTATTAACATCATCTTTTAGACTTCACCGTAGGGATAAGCCCGATAGTAGAGAAATAGTTTCTGCATTATTTCTCTGTTAACAATAGGTTTCTTTATTAATTTTTTCATAGCTATAAAATTTTAAGTTTCACATATACAACAGTATTCTGGATTACAGAAGAATCAAAATGAAAGCATACGATATATTTCGTAATATACTGTATTTCTTTATTTTAAGCAAGGTATAACTTTGAAAAGTCAAATAAGAGTCGCATGCGGCAGCCCTGCGGTATGTCGACAGTCAGCTGCCCCGCCTGTTCGAGGCTTTCAGGAGGCGCTCGGACACGTTGGTTATTGCCCTGTCCGATCACGGGACCTGTTACGGTGAAGATGGTTACGAGTATCATTGCATCTCTCACGAAAAAGTATATACGGTGCCTTATAAACACTTTATTCTCAAAAAATGAACGAACAACAGCAGATTTCACGATATGTCAGCTATATGTACAGTTATCCGCATAAGACGGCTTACCGTACGTTGACTCCTCCGGTCTCTCTTTCTCCTTATCTTGAACGGCTGGAAGGAAGGGAGGCTAGTTTATATTTCCACATACCTTTCTGTGCCCATAAGTGTGGCTATTGCAATCTTTTTTCACAGCAGTGTTGCGATGCGGAGCGCATTTCATTGTATCTCCACACGATGCGCCGCCAGGCCGAACAGCTGTCTGTGGCGGCACAAGGCCTGAAGTTTACTTCGTTTGCCGTCGGAGGAGGTACTCCGCTTATTCTGGATGAAGGACAGTTGGAAGAGTTGTTCTGCCTGGCCGAACTGTTCGGTGTGCATCCTTCCCGGGTGTTTACTTCTGTCGAGACTTCACCGGAATATACGCAAAAGAGTGTTTTGAGGCAGTTGCGGGCGAGGGGAGTGGAGCGGTTGAGCATGGGGGTGCAGAGTTTCAATGAGACGGAGTTGAAGAAACTGAAAAGAAGACCCGGACTCGGTACAGTAGTCGGTGCACTCGAAAATATTGTGGAGGCAGGTTTTCCGCAGTTTAACCTCGACCTGATTTATGGTATCGAGGGACAGACGGTAGAGAGCTTTATGCGCTCTCTGAACACTGCACTTACTTATCGGCCCAACGAGTTGTTTATTTATCCTCTTTATGTCCGGCCGGGTACACGCATCGATGTACGTTCGACGGATGACATAGGTTATGCTATCTACAAATCTGCCCGTGAGTTACTGGTAGGGCAAGGATTTGTACAAACGTCCATGCGCCGTTTTGTCAGGCGCGAAACAACGGAAACGGAATTTTCGTGTGGTGACGAAGTGATGCTTTCCTGCGGGGCGGGAGGCCGGAGTTATTTGGGAAACTTACACTATGCCACTCCCTATGCTGTACGTCAGCAGGCAATAGCCGATGAAATAGAACATTATATCCGGACTACCGATTTTATGACTGCCGCTAATGGTTTCTTGCTTTCCACAGAAGAGATGCAAATCAGATTCATTATAAAGAACCTGATGTATTACCGGGGAGTGGACTTGGCGGAGTATGAAAAACGTTTTGGTGAGAAGCCGGACCGGAATCTTTTCCGGGAGTTCACAGATCGTGGATGGATTGAAGAGACTGGCCGGATAGTGCGTCTCACGGAGGAAGGAATGGCTTATTCCGATTACATCGGACAGGCATTTATTTCACCTGCCGTGAGGAAACTGATGTCCGAATATGTATATCCCTGATCCGAATAGAATGATGTCCTCTTTGAGTACTGTCCGGAGTATCTATTATAGAGGTAGTCTGGAGCATTGCAATTATACGTGTTCGTATTGTCCGTTCGGCAGAAAGTCTGTGTCTGCCGATACGACAGAAGATCAGGAAGCATTGGATCGCTTTATTTCCCGTATCGGCGGGTGGAAATACGGTTCATTACGCATCCTGATTATTCCTTACGGGGAAGCGATGATACATCGCTACTATAGAGAGGGCATCATGCGCCTGGCCGCTATGCCCCATGTGATTGGAGTCTCTTGCCAGACCAATTTGTCCTTTTCGGTATCCCGTTTTTTAGATGAGGCTGAGGTGGAGCAGGCAGATGTGTCTAAGTTCAGGTTTTGGGCGAGCTATCACCCGGAGATGGTTGGGGTGGGGGAGTTTGCATCCAAAGTAGAGATGCTTCGTGCGGCCGGCATCGGGGTATGTGCAGGGGCAGTCGGTGATCCTTCGGCAAAGGAACAAATCCGGAAACTGAGACAGCTGCTGGATCCGTCGGTTTACCTGTTTGTGAATGCCATGCAGGGATTGCGGAAGCCGCTGTCGGAAGAGGATATCCGTTTCTTTGGTGAAATAGACAATCTGTTCGATTATGACCGGAGAAATGCAAAGGCGTGCTTGGACGGCTGTGTGGGAGGTAGGGAAACACTTTTTATCGACCGGAAAGGGGATATGTATGCTTGCCCGAGAAGTGGGATACGGATGGGAAACTTTTACGATGACCCCACTTCGGATTTTGAGCCCTTCTGCCTTCGTAAAGTTTGTGATTGTTACATTGCTTTCAGTAATTTGTGCGATACGCCCTTGAGGAGAATGATGGGGGATGGGGCTTTGTGGCGCATACCGGAAAGGAAGAAGGTGGAAGCTGTCTTCTTTGATGTGGATGGTACGCTGACGGATGCTCAGGGACGGATTCCGGACCGTACGGTTTCGGTATTGGAGTATATGGCTAAGCGTTTGCCTTTATATCTGAGTACTGCTTTACCGGTGTCGCATGCTAAAAAACGGCTTGGCAATGTGTTCGGCCTGTTCTCGGGCGGAGTTTTTGCGGACGGAGGTCTGTTATGCTACGGGGAAACTATCGAATGTGTTCCGATTGCAAATCCTATGACTGCCGGTTTTCCGGGTTGCAGGGTGACCCGTTATACCCGGGAGGGGAAAGTCTTTAAATATGCTGTGCTTGCACCGAATACCCGGGAAGCTGTCCGGTGGCTGACCGAATTGGATGAAGAGGCGTATCAATTGTATCAGGAGGGACGATTGCTGACGGTGGTAGACAGTAAAGCCGGTAAGAAGAACGGTCTGATTACTCTGTGTGCTCGATTGGGGATTTCTCTTAGGGAGGTTTTGGTAGTAGGCAATACGATGCATGATTGGCCGATGATGTCCGTAGCCGGCTATTCTTGTGCCGTGATGGATGCGGAAGAAAAGTTGAGGAAACTATCGGGATATGTTCTGAATCCCGATAGTATTCCTGTATTTTTTGATATCTGACTTTATTTGGCCACGTTGTTCACAGGCTTGCCGCCGATATAGGCTTTCAGGTTGTCGACCAGGATAGCCATCAGGCGCTCGCGGGCAGCCGAAGTAGCCCAGGCTATATGTGGGGTGATGAAGCAGTTTCTGGCAGTCAGCAAAGGATTGTCGGCACGGGGTGGCTCGGTGGAGAGCACATCCAGTCCGGCGGCATAGATTTTGTAATTATTCAGAGCTTCTGCCAGGTCATGCTCGTTGACCAGCGGACCACGGCTGGTATTGATTAAAATGGCATTGGGCTTCATCAGTTCCAGGCGACGGGTGTTAACCAGGTCACGTGTTGATTCCGTCAGTGGGCAATGCAGGCTGACAATATCACATTCGCGGAAAATTTGGTCGAGTTCTGCTTTTCGGATTTCAGGAGGCAGTTGGAGACGTGATTTAGATGTATAAGCCCACACTTTCATACCAAATCCGATAGCGATACGGGCTGTGTTGTATCCGGTTTGTCCCAGGCCGATAAGACCTATCTTCTTTCCCAACAGCTCGATAAGCGGAGTATCCCAGTAACAAAAATCCTGACTCTGAGTCCAGCGTCCTTCACGAACCTCGTCGGCATAATGCTGTACTCGCTGAGTGATGTTCAGGATATGGGCAAAAACCATTTGTCCGACGGAGGGAGTGCTGTAGGCAGGGATATTGGTTACGGTAATGCCACGCTCTTTGGCTGCGGCAACATCGATGATGTTATATCCGGTGGCTATTACGCCAATATACTTCAGGTTGGGCAAGGATGCCATGTGTTCTGCCGTGATCACCACCTTGTTGGTAAGAATCGCTTCTGCATCTTTCGAGCGTTCAAGTACCTCGTCGGGAGCCGTGCGGTCATAGATTTCACACTCACCCAAAGTTCTCAATTCGTCCCAGTTCAGATCTCCGGGGTTGGCGGCATAACCGTCTAAAACTACTATCTTCATAAATTATTAGGTGTTAAGTATTCAGTTTAGATACTTGAATACTGAATGAATAACTTTTTATCTGATAAAACAATTGCAGATGGTTAATAGTTCTTTTCATTTCCCCATAGTTGCTTCATTCGCTCGGCATGTTTTTGTTCTGCCGGATTGTGTTGGGGTTGCCATAGTTGTTTGGCCTTGATTTCATCCGGTAAGAACTGTTGTTTTACAAAATTGCCTTCGTAATTATGTGCATATTTGTACTCCTGACCATATCCCAACTGCTTCATCAGCTTGGTGGGAGCGTTGCGCAAGTGTAGGGGAACAGGCAGATTACCGGTTTCGCGGACCAGTGCCAGTGCATCGTTGATGGCATTGTAGGCCGAATTGCTTTTAGGGCTTGTTGCCAGATAAATCGTTGTTTCTGCCAGTGGAATTCTTCCTTCCGGCCAGCCGATTTTCATCAATGTGTCAAAACAGGCATTAGCCAATAACAATGCGTTCGGATTGGCCAGGCCGATATCTTCTGCGGCAGAGATGACCAAGCGCCTGGCGATGAATGCCGGATCTTCGCCCCCTTCTACCATACGGGCCAGCCAATAGATGGCGCCATCAGGGTCACTTCCCCGTATCGATTTGATAAACGCCGAAATAATGTCATAATGCATTTCACCGTCCTTATCGTATGCGAGCGGGTTTTGCTGCAAGCGTTCTGTTACCAGGTCATCAGTGATGATTACGGTTTCTTCTGTTTCCGATTCTACCACGAGTTCCAGTATGTTCAGTAATTTGCGGGCATCGCCTCCCGAAAAGCGAAGCATGGCACCGGTCTCTTTCAATTCGATTTTCCGTTCTTTCAGCACTACGTCGGTAGTAATGGCACGTTGCAGCAATTCCAGTAAATCTTCTTTTTCCAGAGATTTCAGTGTGTAGAGCTGACAGCGGGAAAGGAGCGGACGGATAACTTCGAAAGACGGATTTTCGGTGGTGGCACCTATCAGCGTGACTGTGCCATGTTCGACGGCTCCCAGTAACGAATCTTGTTGGGATTTGCTGAACCTGTGTATTTCATCGATAAACAGGATAGGGCTGGATTGAGTGAAAAACTTATTGCTCTTGGCGCGATCTATCACTTCGCGCACATCTTTCACCCCGGAGGTAACAGCACTCAAAGTGTAGAAGGGAGTTTCCAGCTTATTGGCAATGATCTGGGCCAGTGTGGTCTTACCCACTCCCGGAGGTCCCCAAAGAATAAATGAAGAGATACGCCCTGCGTCAATCATTTTGCGCAGGATAGCACCCGGTCCCACAAGGTGTTTCTGACCGATATAATCATCTAATGTCTTTGGGCGAAGTCTTTCCGCTAATGGTTGCATATATTTGTAATAAATCTGTTATTTTAGTCAATTACCGTTCCGATGACCTGTACGTCTGTAATAGCAGCTTTCTCTCCTGTGAAACTGATACGTACGAAACGTCCTTGTATACCGGGAACAACCTGAATCATCCGAATGTTCTCGTTCTGCTTATTATTGGTTTGATCCGGTATGAGCGACCAGTGTTCTCTGTCCATGGATACCTCTACTTTGTATTGATAAGGGGTTAAATCCGGAAATGCGATTCGGATGTGACGTATCGACAATCCTTTTTCGGTATCCAGTGTCCAGGAACGTTCCGGGTCGTTCTCTGAAGCTTGCCAGTATGTAGATTCGTCTCCGTCGGCTGCAAAAGCGGATGAATGTCCGTTGGCAGACGAACTGCAGAAAGTCGGGTTGTTAGGTCCGAAGGTTTGCAGATTATCCGTTTTTGTCGGAGTTTCGAAGCGTGTATAGGGACGTTCTTTTACTTTGAAGGCCTCTGTATAGGGAGTGCTTCCGGTGAATCGGATTTTTACTTCGGCCGGTTCCAGTCCCGGTGAAGTAGCACGGATAACAGTTTCTCCGGCATAATATGACCGGAATTCAATAGCCGCTTTTCCGTCGAGTATGCGGATATCACTCTCTTTTTCAAACAGGATTGAGGTTCCGGTGGGAAACTCTCCCGGGCCGGATAGAATGTCGAGCTTAACTGCCGGAGAATTGCTGACCGGCTTTCCGCTTGCATTCAGGATGGTTATTGATAACATAACATCGTCCGTTCCGTCCGCTTTTATGTTATCAGTCCGGTCGGCAACCAGGCTGATGCGGGCAGGTGTTCCTTCTTGCGGCCATTCCGGAGGGGTAATCCCTTTGTAGGCATTCCGATACCAGTACCAGGCACGCTTGGGAATCCGGAAGTAATCGATGATGCCCATTTTGCCAAGGGCACTGCCGGCAATGCTTCCGTGGTCGAATGCGCACCAGATGGCTTGTCCGCTACGCCATGGAAAACCGTTCTGTGCATTATTCTTAGCCAGGTCTCCCCATCCCGGATCATATTCTCCCGGACGATCGGCTGTAGTACTGCCATATTCCGAAACTACTGTTGGCATGCCCGGTTGCTGAAACTCCGGAATGTAGCTGCCGTCACCGTTATATCCGGCTATGTCGCCCAACTTATCGATTCGTTTCTCTCCCAGCGGACGCTGCGCACCACCGACAGCTGCCGGGCGGGTAGGATCGAGTTGTTTGGAAAGTTTGACGGTTTCTTCCAGTAGTTTACGCATCGGATTGATTGTCTCGGGTGCTGTGAAAAAAGGCTCGTTACTCATGCTCCATACGATGATGGAAGGATGGTTGCGGTGGATGTGAATCAGCTCTTTCAGTTGGGCTTTTACGCTGTTTTCGAATTCTGCCCTGTCGGATTCGTTTACAGGGTATGCACTGGCATTCCAATAACCGTCTCCTTTGTGTCCTCCGATTCCCCAAAATGCGTTTTCTGCCCAGAATAACATTCCTATTTCATCGCATGCTTGTGAAAAAGCCGGTGAATGGGGGTAGTGCGAGCCTCTTATTAAATCGAAGCCGGCTTCTTTCACTAACCGGATATCTCTTCGCATTCCGGTCTCGGTTACAGCGTCTCCCCATCCGGCATGATCCTGGTGAATATTGGCTCCCTTAAAATAAAGGTGCTCCCCATTCAGGAAAAATCCCCGGTCTGCAGTCCATTCGAACCAGCGGAATCCGAATGTTGTTTCGTAACGGTCTATCAATTCTTGTCCGTGATAGAGGGAGCTTATCACTTTATATAGTGCCGGATGATTGGGATGCCACAGTTGAGGTGCCTGAATTTCTTTGGTTTGTTGTTCAAATGTGTAAGTTGCATTGTCCGGCAATACTTGGGATGTGGAAACCGAAGACACTTCTTTGCCTTGTGCATCGACGACGGTGGTCAGGAGTCGGTAAGTGTCTGTTTTTCCTGAAGCATTACATACGTCTGTCCGTATGTGGACGCTTCCCGATTTACCTTTGTTCTCTGCCAGGTCCGGGGTTGTGACCCAGGTGCCATACCAATCGATGTAAGTGGGGGGCTTTATTACCAGACGTACGTTCCGGTAAATACCTCCGCTAAATACATGTTCGCCTGCACGCGGGGCAAGGTCAGGGCGCCAACAGTTGTTTACCCGGACGGCTACCAGGTTTTTCCCTTCTTTCAGGTAAGCTGATATGTCGATGGAAAATCCGGTATATCCTCCTTTGTGAGTGCCTGCCAAGTGTCCGTTGACGAAAATCTCTGCTTCTTGAAATACGCCATCGAATTCAAGAAAACTTTTCTTGCCAAGAATCTCTTTTTTTACCGGAAAAGCTTTACGGTACCATCCGTAGCCTACATAAAAGTCCTTCGACATGAAATATGGAGTACTGAAAGAGTGGGGAAGTCCTATTTTCTCCCATTCTGAATCGTCGAACCCCGGTCGGGCAGCATGATCGAAATCCCCCTGACAATATTTCCATCCCCGGTTAAAGTTGATGGTTTGTCGTGGAGAATCTGCTCGGCAAACATTGATTGCGCCACTAAGTAAAAGAAGTACCAACCACAGCTTTATGCCATTGAGGGTATGTAAAGTGAAATTCATCGTATTTAGCTTTTATTTGTGTAAATGATATCAGATCAAAATACCACTTGAATCATAAACCGGATACCTTGCTTGTTGATTCCGGGGTGATTCAGATAGGTCAGACGGCGTACGTATTCAATATGTAACAACTTAAAGATGTTGTAGATACCTACACTGGCTTCCAGATAGGGTACTTTCGGGTCCATTACATAACTGGTGTAACTACCGTCCCGTTGCGGAAAATCGAACAGTTCCGGATTATTGCTCTTAAACGGGTTATTCTTTTCGGTCAGGTTACCATACAGGGCACGGAAACGGAACACTTCTCTCCACTTCAATTTTTTGATTAGTGGAATACGATTGAAAAGTTTGCCATTCATGTCATATGTCAGTGCCAACGATGCATAGCGGTCGTTGAGGAACTCCATATTGTTGATCAGGTTGAAAGTTTCTTTTTGGGTAATATATGAAAGGTTGGCAGCCGGCAGAATGAGTAACGGGAATGGAACGGTATTCCATTGCGCCCCACCTTTCAGGGTGACGTCTACTTTGCCCCAAGACGAAAGCCAGAAGCGCTTCCAGATACTTGCTTCCGTCAAATTGAAATTATACTCTCCTCCCAATACACCTTTGAATCCGGTGGTGTGAGAAAGGGTGAAGATGGGAGCATCCAGCGACACCGGACGCCGACGCTGTTTCGTGTTTACAAAAGTCTCACCCGGAGCATAACGCAAGGTCAATCCCAATTCGGCGGTGGTAATGTCCGGAACAATTGTTTTGGCAGCATCGTTACGGATGTATTGAAGTTTACCGGCCGGAGTATCTTTCCGGTGTCGTGCCATAGCTGCGACCGAGAAGCCTGAAAGAGTTTCCATTTCATATCTCAATGTAGCATCCCGTACGTACGACATTTGGTCGACAGTAGTGGTTTTCCAGGCCACGAATACGTTATCCTTATCCGTGTCGAGAAATTTATCCATCGGTGACATGACATCATAACGGTAAGAAGCGGAGATATAGTGTTTCGGGAACTCCCAGGGGAAGAATTCACATTTACGGAAAGAGTAGGTTACATTGCCTTCATATTTCCATTTTTTGTCTTTAAGTCCGTAGGCTCCATATCCATTAAAGAACCAGTGAGGATTCAGTTTGGCTGTAGTCATACCACTGAGGCGGAATCGGGTGCCGTCCACATAGTTACTCGATATCATGGTATTGATCGGACCGAAATCGAATTTGCTCGGATGTTTTTTGGTTCCGGTTTCCACATAATTTTCTATCAATGCTTTTGCGCCGAATATGACATATTTGAATCCGGGAATTTGCTCCAGCCGGTTCATGAAAAGATCCATGCTACTCTCGGTTTTTGTTAACGGTACTTGGCGCACTCCGGCCCAGTATTCGTCACTTTTGGTGAGCATGTCCGCTTCTTTGATAACATTGCCTTTTAGTCGGAAGAGTCGTGGCTCGATGGGTTCGAAGACATAGTTGCTATATTTCGTAGTCCGCTTTACCTGAATCCCCTGGATAGCTTTCATTACTAAAAGATCTACGGTCATATCATCATCGGTCAGTACCCAGTTGCCGTTGGGGAGTTGTTCGTACTGCTGCACGACATCCAGATTCTCCACAAAGTTTACCCCTGTTTTTTTAGGCAAATTCATGGTGCACTTTTTTACAGCGTAGGTTGAATCATCCAGCACATACAGGTGTCCGGTGAATCCGAAGTCCTGAGGGTTCTGTGGAACAAACGTGAGGTGTACACATTTGTTTTTGTCTACCATCACGGTATCCATCAGGTAGAATTTATAGAAAGAGATGGCCCCGCTTCCGATGGGACTTACAAAACGGCGTTGCAACAGACGGATATCGTCATCGTAGATATTGATATCGGCAAATACATCGTTGAGGATAGTACCCAACATATCACCGGTAGAGAAGAATTCCTCTACGCCATTTGAGTTCATACCTTCGATGATGGTCTTTTTACTTTCCGGATCTTTTCTGTAGATGGTTTTTGAAGATGTTTCCTGTACGGAGATGGGCAAAATCAGTTTGTTAGTCTCGGGCGAAACCTCGACCTGGTCTTTTAGGAAAGAAAACTTTTTATAGATCCCTTTCTCAAGACTCTCGGGTGTCACGTCATTGAGTGACATCTTCATTTTCTGATATTTGCTGTATTGGTAATAGTCATTGGTTTCCAGCTTCTGAGCTTTTTTATGGTCGATTACCTTCCGCATAAACTCTACTGCCGGATTGTTTTTTCGGGAATATTTCTCCTTTTTAGGTTTTACAACCACTTCTTCCAGCATTACATCATCCGGTGAGAGTACTACATTGAGTTCTTTGGCACCCGCCGGAATCTTCACTTTCTTGGTGATATATCCCACCGCAGAAAAAGTCAGCTCATTCCAGCCTTTGCGGGTTTCCACCTTGTATTCTCCGTTAGCGTTGGATATGCCACCTACTCCTTTCCCTTCATAGAAAACGGAAATGTACATTAATGGTTCATGTGAAATAGAATCGGTGATTACTCCCTTTAACTGTGCGAAAGCCTGTGGCGCAGAGAGTAGAAGGAAGATTACTAATAATAGTTTAGAATATTGTTGTTTCATACACACTTCATCTCATCGTGAGACTGCAAAGGTAATAAATTCCTTTTGATTGAAAGGACTATATAACCTTTTTTGTGTATCTTTTGACTCCTGTAAGGAGGGGGAATATGGTATTATTCCCCCAATAATATTTGTACAATTCGCTCTGCGGTTCGTCCGTCCCAACGTTCGGGTAAAGTTCCTTGTTTCCACTCTCCGTTCATCAGTTTGTCCATACAGGCTCCCAATGCGGCCGGGTCTTCACCGACCAGTTCATTAGTGCCTGTTCGCCAGGTCTCCGGATGTTCGGCAAACGTATTGAGCGTGATGCAGGGAATTCCCAGGAAAGTGGCTTCTTCGGCTACATTGCCCGAGTCAGTCACGATGGCTTTTGCCTGATTCATCAGATAACCGAAAGAGAGATAACTCTGTGTAGGCATGATGTGCAGGTTGGGAGCGGTGATCCCCAATGCTTTGATTGCGTCGCGTACATAAGTATGCAGCGGTGCGACAATGGGCATGCCATTTGCTTTTTTAAGCAATGTTTCCATCAATTCCTGTAAGTTCTCCTTATTGTTTAACAGTACGTGACGATTGAGGGTCAGCAGAATGTATTCATGTTCTTTCAGCCCCAGCACAGAGAACCATACCGGTTTTATCAGTCGATTGCGATTATAACGTATCGTATCGATCAGGATATTCCCTACATAATAGACTGTTTCGTTTTCCGTACCTGTCTGGTTTAGGTTACGGTTGGCTACCATGCCGGCTGTAAAGAGGTAGTCGGACAGGCCATCTGTAATCATACGGTTGATTTCTTTGGGCATAGACATGTCGAATGAACGGGTACCGGCTACGAGATGTGCTACTTTTATGTTTTGTTTCTTGGCTACGATGGCACAACTCATGGTTGCTGTGAGGTCATCGACCACCAGGACTACATGCGTAGGGTTTTCTGTCAATTCACGTTCGAAAGCGATCATGATTCCCGCAGTCAGTTCTGTCGGGTTATTGCCGTTTACTCCCAAATAGGCATCGGGAGCTTTCATGTGCAGATCTGCAAATAAGGAGGCGTCCAAACTGTTATCATTCTCTACTCCCGTGTATACCAGGCGATAAGAAATACGTTTACCCTGTGCCTTTGCGGCATCGATAGCCCGGGTGATAGGGGCGATTTTCATAAAATTAGGGCGAGCCCCGGCAACAATCGTTATCTTCATCTTTGTATTCTTACAATTTTCAAGGAACAAATTTACACTTTCTTGCGGAATTATTTGTTTCTTTGCACACAAAAAACTTAATATATGCCAACTATCTTTCAGATTCCGACTTTTATCCAGATTCTGGAGTTTATCGGAACATTCGCTTTTGCCATTAGTGGTATTCGTCTTGCATCTGCCAAACAATTCGATTGGTTTGGCGCTTATGTAGCCGGTGTGGCTGTAGCCATTGGCGGTGGTACCATACGTGATGTTTTATTGGATGTCACTCCATTCTGGATGACGAATCCTATTTATTTGATTTGCTCGGCGCTGGCCCTGCTGTGGGTTATCTTTTTTCGGAAGCATTTGATCCACATGCACAATACGTTTTTTATTTTCGATAGCATTGGTCTTGCGTTGTTTACAGTAGTTGGTATCAGCAAGACGATCGATTTGGGATATGCCTTTTGGGTAGCCATTATTATGGGAACCATGACCGGTGCGGCCGGTGGAGTTATCCGTGATGTATTTATCAACGAGATTCCGTTGATCTTTCGTAAGGAGATTTATGCCATGGCATGTGTTATCGGTGGAGTCATTTATTGGGGGCTCGATCGTTTGGGGGTAGATGCCGCCTTGACGCAGGTCATTAGTGGCTGCTGCATTTTTGTAGTACGCGCTTTGGCTGTAAAATACCAAATTTGCCTGCCTATCTTGAAGGGGGAATAAAGTCGGTACGACTTTATTCCGGCAATATCAGGTCACCTGAAAAACTGATCGATTCACGGTTTTGCATATCGACATCTATGCTGGATGAACCGTTGGAATAGATTGTTATCCTGAATTTGAACTGATCTTCGGGACTTTTGGCGGTAAAGTTGATTTTTGCTGCTCCGCGTTTTCCCATGGACATGGTGTATTGATCGATTGGGGCATTAAACATCAATCCCTGTCCTCCTCCGTAAGGGATAGAGTAAGCGCGTCCGAAGTAAGGTAGTTGTGAAAAGACAGAATCATTCCGAATTGTTACGGAATAGATTGATGTCAATGGAATCATACGTCCCCTACGCGGGTATGCCGTATTTATGTCGATCCGATAGTTTTCCGATTCAATCTTCTCTTTTACAGTCTGTTCCTTCGGCTCTTTCCTTTCTTCCCGGTTTTGAGCCTGAAGTGTGAAGATACCTGTTCCTGCAATGAACAATATCAGAAGCATGATACGTCTATTTGTTTTCATATCAATGATTATTTAGGAGAATATTTACATAAAGATAACGATCGGAAGAGATAAAATGTACAAAGCGTACAAATGATTTAATATTATTTCGTGTTTGTCGGAGCAGATTTCACAAAGAATAAAAGAGAGAGTTTCAAAACTCTTTTTTACTATAGATTGCACAGATTTACACAACTCATCTTTATAGATAGTCGGTTGTTTACTTTTGATGTAGTGTAGACCTGTGTATTTTGCAGTGACAGGCCTTTGGTGTTCTTTCTTGTACAGCAAAGGCCATGCACTATTAGAATTGTTCCAGAATAGCTATTCGCTTTTCGATAGGAGGATGGGTGGCGAATAATCCGCTTAATCCGCTCAGGGCACTTTTGGCTTGTTTGCCCGGATGCTGAATGAATAACTGTGCCACATCCTCGCGTTCTACAGCTTCTATATCGGGATCTGCGGATATTTTTCTTAGAGCACTGGCCAGCGCCAACGGGTTCTTTGTCATTTCTGCTGCACCTGCATCAGCCATATATTCACGTTTTCGTGAGATGGCGAAACGCATCAAAGTGGCGAAGAAATAACCGATGGCAGCTACAATCATTGCCAAAACCAGAATAAGTATGGCTCCATTATTCTTATCATTTCTACTGCGTGTCCACGAAGAGTAATAGACGGAACGCAATGCTATTTGTGCCAGCATAGAGAAGATACCGACAAATACAATCGAGATAATCAATAACCGGACATCATGATTGCGGATATGTGTCAGTTCATGTGCGATGACTCCTTCGAGTTCTTCATCGTTAAGCTTTTCAATGATACCTTTGGATAGGGTAATTGTATAGGTCTGTTCATTGATTCCACTGGCGTATGCGTTTAGTGAATCATCATCGATAATGTTGATTTTGGGCATTTTCATACCTTGCGACATACAGAGATTCTCTACCAAATTGTAGATACGTTTATTCTCTTTACGTTCAAGCGGGCGCGCGCCTGTGGCAGCTTTGATAATACTGGAATTGGTAAAGTGCTATGATAAACCAAACCAGAACACCTCCTATAATATAAGTGGAATCAGGTTGATAAACATTTGATTGGTCATTGCAGTGTATTGTACTCGCCCATAATCGTCTTCCACGGTAAAAGTGATAAGCAGATAGCAGAACAGGTAAGTCAATACCGCCACCAGGCATGGAAAGAGAATGAGTAAGATACCGGAACGGAGATTGTTCCGGCTCTGTTGTGTCTGTATTCCGACGTATTGTGCATGTCTTTACTTTCCTGAGGATTAAAATTTTATTTTGAGCCCTCTTCTAAATTGGCACGTTGTTCTGTGCCCAAGTCGAACATCATTTCTTTATGAAAGCCAAACATGTTGGCAATCAGGTTGGAAGGGAATGTCTGTACAGCATTGTTCAGTTCCTTTGTGGCCGAATTAAAGTAGCGGCGTACGGCAGCCAGCTTATTTTCTACGTCCGAAATCTCTTCCTGTAGCTGAAGGAAGTTTTGGTTGGCCTTCAGGTCCGGATAAGCTTCCAATGTAATCTTCAATCCTGCGAGGGCGGAACTAAGTTGATTTTCAGCTGTAATTTTTTCATCGATTGTCCGGGCACTGACAGCTCCGTTGCGGGCTTGGATGACGCGCTCAAGTGTTTCTTTTTCGTGAGCTGCATATCCTTTTACTGTATCTACCAATTGTGGAATAAGGTCGTGACGCTGCTTCAGTTGTACATCAATGTCGGCAAATGCGTTTTCGCGATTATTTCTCAATTTTACCAATGAGTTATACATGGAAGCAATGATAATGGCGAGGATGATTATAATCCCCAGGATGATAAGTAAGTTCATAATTCTTTTGATTCTTAACGTTATTAAACTTGATCCAAAGGTATGTGATTCAGTCTCTATTTACAAAAAGCACATAATAAAAAACATTAATTATCAAACAAACCTATCAAAAGCTGTCTAACTCTTTAAGAAATAACACCCAAAAACTATCAAATAGCACCCAAAAACTATCATTTGATAGTTTTTACCCCAAAGATTGGTGAAAATTACCCTACTGAAATCTAAAATAAGCCTTAAACTTGCAATATCGAGAAAGAAACGAAATATTAACCGCTTAAAAACCGCAACGTATGAAAAGTTTAAGTTTTAGAAAAGATTTAATAGGAGTGCAAGAAGAGTTGCTCCGCTTCGCTTATAAATTGACTGCTAATCGCGAAGAAGCAAATGACCTGTTACAAGAGACCTCATTAAAAGCATTAGATAATGAAGATAAATTTATGCCAGACACTAATTTTAAGGGCTGGATGTATACTATCATGCGCAACATCTTTATTAATAATTACCGTAAAATTGTGCGTGATCAAACTTATGTAGACCAAACCGATAATCTTTTCCATCTGAATCTTCCGCAGGACTCCGGTTTTGAAAGTACCGAAGGAGCCTATGACCTGAAAGAAATGCACCGTGTAGTAAATGCGTTGCCCAAAGAATATAAAGTTCCATTTTCAATGCATGTTTCCGGATTTAAATACCGTGAAATAGCCGAAAAATTAGAATTGCCACTCGGCACTGTCAAGAGCCGTATCTTTTTTACCCGTCAGAGATTGCAACAGGAACTGAAGGACTTTGTTTGATTAGGTATTTTTCATTAATAAAAAGATTGATTTTAGGTAGTGATTTAGTGTAATTTTTTAGTTGTGCAAAAGAAGGAGTAAGTGAGGGACCCCCTCCTTGCTCCTTTACTTTTGTGACAATATGATATATAACATATCTTTTATGGGAACTTTTTGATGGTCTGATTTGTCTTTATGTCAAATATCTCACTATATTTGTAATATAGCAAGTTAACCTATGAATGTGAAATCACTTATAACTTACGGCAATGAAAAAGGAAATTAAATTCAGTCTCGTATATCGGGATATGTGGCAGTCGTCCGGTAAGTATCAACCCCGTGTCGACCAGTTAGTGCGAATTGCCCCTTTGATTATTGAAATGGGATGCTTTGCCCGTGTGGAGACCAATGGCGGAGCGTTCGAGCAAGTCAATTTATTGTATGGTGAAAACCCCAATAAAGCAGTGCGGGTTTTTACCAAACCTTTCAATGATGCCGGAATACAAACCCACATGCTTGACCGGGGACTGAATGGTTTACGGATGTATCCCGTTCCTGCCGATGTCCGTCGGTTGATGTACAAAGTCAAGCATGCCCAGGGAGTAGATATCACCCGTATCTTTTGTGGGCTGAATGAAGTAAGGAATATTATTCCTTCCATACACTATGCACTTGAAGGAGGAATGATTCCGCAGGCAACTTTGTGCATCACCTTTTCACCGGTACATACAGTAGAATATTATACGGCTATTGCTGATAAGCTGATTGAGGCCGGTGCTCCCGAGATTTGTCTGAAGGATATGGCAGGTGTCGGACGTCCTGCCATGTTAGGACAATTGACAAAAGCCATTAAGGAACGTCATCCCGAAGTGTTGATTCAATATCATGGCCATAGCGGGCCCGGATTGTCAATGGCTTCCATTCTTGAAGTTTGTGAGAATGGTGCTGATATTATTGATGTAGCCATGGAACCTATGTCCTGGGGAAAAGTTCATCCGGACGTGATCTCTGTACAGGCCATGTTGAAAGATGCCGGTTTTCGTGTACCTGATATTAATATGAAAGCCTATATGAAGGCGCGTGCCATGACACAGGAGTTCATCGATGATTTCCTTGGTTACTTTATGGACCCGACCAACAAACATATGTCTTCCTTATTGCTGAAATGTGGCTTGCCCGGAGGAATGATGGGGTCTATGATGGCCGATTTGAAAGGTGTGCATGCCGGTATTAATATGATATTAAAGAGTAATAATCAGCCTGAACTCAGCATTGACGATCTGCTTGTGATGTTGTTCGATGAAGTGGAATACGTATGGCCTAAGTTAGGTTATCCTCCACTGGTAACTCCATTCAGCCAGTATGTGAAAAATGTGGCATTAATGAATGTAATGGCACGTGTGAAAGGTGAGGAACGCTGGAGCATGATAGACAATAATACCTGGGGGATGATTCTAGGTAAAAGCGGTCGTTTACCCGGTCCGTTGGATCCGGAAATTGTAGCATTGGCCAAAGAGAAGGGGTACGAATTTACAGATGAAGATCCGCAGAAGAACTATCCCGACCAGCTTGATGAATATCGTAAAGAGATGCAGGAGAATGGTTGGGAGTCCGGGCCCGATGATGAAGAACTGTTTGAACTGGCCATGCATGACAGGCAGTATCGTGATTATAAATCGGGAGTAGCCAAGAAGAGGTTTGAAGAAGACCTGCAACGTGCCAAGGATGCGGCATTGGCCAAACAAGGTTTCTCAGAAGAAGATGTGAAAAGGATGAAGCGTGCCAAGGCAGAGCCAATCACTGCGATGGAAAAGGGTAGGATTATCTGGGAAATAGATGTTGAATCGCCCTCCATGCCTCCGGAAGTAGGGCATAAATATGAACCGGATGATGTATTTTGTTATATTGCCACTCCATGGAACACTTATGATAGAGTATTGGCTAATTTTAGTGGACGCATCATTGAGGTATGTGCCAAGCAAGGTGCTTTGGTCAATAAAGGTGATGCTTTGGCTTATGTAGAAAGATGTGAAGAACCGGCATAACGTTTTAAAAGTTGTATTGTTATAGAGTGGATAAAGGCCGTTTCCGGTGTAAACCGGAGCGGTCTTTGTTTTTTAGCGCCATTCCAAAGTCCGGTTCTCTGCTTCCTGAAGCCCGGCTTTCCGCTATTTTTATCCCGGTGTTTCGATGTCCGGAGCCCGGTGCTTCGTTCCCCGTCTTATTTGCTTTTCTTTTTATTTCGACTGCCACCGCAGTTATCATATAAGGCTTGGTTTGTATATGACATTTGTAATATCTTGTTTCGGTAGAAATCTACCGACTCTTTTTCGTAGATAGTAAATAAATATTGGTTTTATATTCAGAAAAGGATAAGAAATTGTTTCTGGTTTTCTAAATCTGGATGGAACTTTTACTTGTAAATAGTGATCAAACCTCGTGTATATAGTTAATTTGAGAAATGACACATATCTTTCAAATCCCTTTGGAATGGATATATAAACAGATCAACCAAGTTCTCTTAGAACTCAGTTCTAAAACGCATTACAAGCACTTTTAAAGGGATTCTGAGAGGTGGTGAATAGCGAAGAAAAAAAAGTAGAAATTAGCATTTAAAAATATTATAGTATATTTATTGTATTTTGATACTTTATATCTATCTTTACTCCGCGAAATAAGATTGGCAACTCCTTATTTTAAAATATACAACTAAATCTGATTGACAAATGTAAAATTACAGCGTAATAAAGTATTTAATATTGTATATAATTTACATTTTTCAAGAATAACTAAGTTCTAAGAGAACTATAGCCATTATTATAACCTAAATTAACACATATTGTTTAACTAAAAAAGAAAAATGAATGAATAACTCGAAAATTATCAATGTGAGATTGATGAAAAAGGTGTTAGTGCTTGTTCTATCTTTTTTGTCTGTTACTGCTTTTGCGCAGAATATAACAGTGAAAGGAATTGTAAAAGATGGAACCGGTGAACCGATTATCGGAGGGAGTGTACTTGTTAAAGGTTCATCGATCGGTACAGTGACAGATGTTGATGGCAATTACACTTTATCTAATGTTCCTGCAGACGGAGTTCTGGAGTTTTCTTACATCGGCATGAAGAAACAGGATGTAAAAGTAAGCGGTAAAACTGTTATTAATGTTGTGCTTCAAGAAGATACCCAGATACTGGACGAAGTAGTGGTGACAGCCTTAGGGTTGAAGCGTGAACAGAAAGCTTTGGGGTATGCAGTGACCGAGGTCAAAGGCGATGACCTGAAAGCTGCCAATACGATTTCTCCGGTAGCCGCCTTACAAGGAAAAGTAGCGGGTGTCGAGATCCGTCAGTCAGACGGAGGTATGTTCGGAGCGACGAAGATTCAGATTCGCGGTGCTTCTACTTTGAAAGGAAACAATCAGCCGATTTATGTGATCGACGGAGTTATTCTCGATAACTCGACTTCGGGAAATACCACGATGGACTGGGATGCCGGAAACAATAATGCCAATGACTATGGTAATGAACTGAAGAACCTCAATCCGGATGACTTTGAGACAGTTTCGGTCCTGAAAGGTGCTGCTGCGACTGCCCTTTACGGTTCACGTGGTCTGAACGGAGCTGTGGTGATTACCACCAAATCGGGAAAAGGCTTCAAAGGCTTCGGAGTTTCTGTATCACAAACATTTGGTATCGATCATGCGTACCGGACACCGGATATCCAGACTGAATATGGGGTGGGGTTGATGCCTGGCTGGAAAGACACGGACAACAATGGTTCTGTATGGGATCCTTTTCAGTTCAAACTCGATGATAAAGGAGACCGGACACTAATAGGCGCAGGCAGTTATGGATGGGGACCTAAATACGATGGTCAGCCGATCCGCAACTATGATGGTACCTGGACCAATTATTCGCCCCATAAAAATAACATGCTGGATTTGTATCAATTGGGGCTGAACTCCAATACGAATGTGGCTATTCGCGGTGGCAATGATAAAACATCGTATTACACTTCTCTTTCTTATAAGAAAGCAAGATCTACCAGCGAAAAGAATACATTTGAGCGTTATTCGTTTTTATTGAAAGGTTCGCATAAAATCAGTGATCGGGTGGAAGTTTCGGCTGCTATGAGTTTCACCAACTCAAATCCGAAGAATTCTCCGCGAACAGTAGGAGAGCGTTTTGTCAATCCGAACGGAACCATTATGACTCCGATGCTGGATGTGAATTATTTCCGCGATAAATATCTGGGTGAGCATGGTGGACTGGCATCTACAAGTTATGGTGACAAGTATGGTTCAGTTCCGGGACGTGATTTGTTTTTTATGATCGATAAATACGATTATTCCCAGAAAGAGACTGTGGTTCGTCCCCAAATGGAAGTGAATGTGCAGATTCTGGATTGGCTGAGATTTAAAGCCGATGCCAATATGAATTACTATTACACTAAGTTTGAAGAAAAACAACTGGGTAGTGGATATGCAAATGAAGGCGGTAAGTATACTATGGGGCAAACCACAAAAGAGCAGGCTACCTTTGGCGGAACATTTACTGTCAATAAGCAGATACAAGATTTTAGCGTAGGTGGTTTCGCACGATATGAATACTATACAAGTCGTTCGGAAGCATATAAAGTATATACAGATGGCGGTATGGTAGTACCGGGACAATGGTTTGTCGACAACTCAAAGAACCCTAAAAAGTCGGAAGCGAGCATTTCAAATACAAAGAGAATGATGTCTGCTGTCTTTGCTTTGAATCTGGGATGGAAAAATCAGGTTTATTTAGATGTAACAGGACGTAATGACTGGTCGTCTTCTCTGGTATATCAAAACGGGATGGGTACATATTCTTACTTCTACCCGTCAGTATCCGGTTCATGGCTGCTCAATGAAACATTCTGATTTGCCGCATTGGATTACATTTGCTAAAGTACGCGGATCGTGGGCACAGGTCGGTAACGATACCGATCCCTATTATGTGAACTCGGTATATGGCTTTGAAACTAAAGAAATGTATGATGGCAATATCTATGTGAACACTCTCGATAAGACAATGAAGAGTTTGAAGCTGAAACCGGAGCGTAAGAATGCCTGGGAAGTTGGTTTGGATTTACGTTTGTTTGACAGCCGTTTGAACTTTGACTTTACTTATTATAAAGAAAATACGAGAGACCAGATCATGTCGATTGAAGTTCCTGCTATTTCGGGTGTGAACACTCAGTTGATAAATGCTGGTAATATTCAGAATAAAGGTATTGAAATTGCTGTAAACGCCACTCCGTACAAAAATAAAGACTGGCAGTGGGATGTCGCAATGACATATACAAAGAATAAAAATACTATTATCTCATTACATGAAAATGTAGCAGACTACATCGCATTGAGCGGCTATGCTAATGATTACGATTACCATATCGGTTCGGTTGCCAAAGTAGGTGGCGACTACGGATTATTGATGTCCGACATTCTTCCGGCTAAAAATGAAAAAGGAGAAACATTGTTGGAGTGGGACGACAGTTGGCGGGGAGCTTACGAAGCACGTAGCGGAAAAGTACAGGAAGTGGGTAAAATGACTCCCGACTTTTTAGGCTCTTTATCTACTACTCTGTCCTGGAAAAATTTGAGCCTGCATATTGCTACTGACATGCGTTTTGGAGGATTGGTAGCTTCTTACTCTAACTTGTATGGTACACAGGCCGGATGGATCAAGAGTTCTTTAAAATGGCGTGATCCCGAACATGGTGGTTTGTCTTGGACCAGCCAGTACGGTGACAGTAAAGGAATCTCTTATGGCGATGGTGTTATTCCCGACGGAGTATTTAAGAATGGTACGTTCGCAACACTTGTAGACGGAACGAAAATGGATGTAAGCGGTATGTCCTACAAACAGTTGGTGGCAGAAGGGAAACTGGAACCCACACATGCCGGAACTTATCATGTAAACCGTGCGGCCTGGGGACAGAATACGATATTCGACACTTGGGTACACGAGTTGAACTATATTGCTTTGCGCGAGATCACCTTATCGTATCGCTTCCCGAAATCAGTGGCAAGTAAGTTTGGTGCCCAGGGATTGGGATTGAGCTTCTCTGCACGTAATCTGGGATATCTGTATAACTCGTTGCCTAACCATCTGAATCCTGAGAGTGTTCGTGGTAATACGGCTTCTGAGTTCCGTATCCGTGGTTATGAACCTTACACAGCTAATTATATGATGACTATTAATGTAGATTTCTAAACCTTTAATGTGATATTTAGTATGAAACAAATGATGAAAAAATATCTATATATGGCAGCTGTGGCTGTTGTAGGTACAGGCTTCCTGATGTCGTCTTGTAAAGACGAATTTGCCGGACAGAATACCAATCCCTCCACAGTCTCAAAACCGAACGTACGCTATTTATTTACTCAATGTGCCATGAGTTTTCAGCCGGCCGATTATCTTCAGTGGTTTGCTGGTTTCGATGCAATGTCTACCTGGGTGCAGGCAACTGCCTCAGGAGGTGGAAACTCCAGCAAATTGAATATGGTAACTCAGACCGGCTGTGGCTATCAGGTCAACGAGGTGCTTCGTTATACGAATGAAATAAAGCATCAGATCAGTCTGATGTCGGATGATGAAAAAGCAAAATACGAATATATTGCTTATTTATGTAATCCGATGCTGGTGTACTTGGGACTTGAAGACTCGGATATGTATGGATCCCGTCAATATTCAGAGGCAGAAATGGCCCGTTATGGTGGGACTCTGACTCCGAAATACGATACGCAGGAAGAATTGTTCGAACTCTGGCTGAAACAGCTTGACGAGACAATTAACTATCTGAGAGAGAACAATCCGCAAGACGTGCTTGGTGCGCAGGATTTTATTTATAGAGGAAAACTTGATAAATGGGCTAAACTGGCAAACTCATTGAAACTCAGAATTGCTGCACGCCTGATTAATAAAGACAAGGCTCGTGCAATTGCCATTGTGAATGAGGCTGCCCAGAATCCGGCCGGTCTTATTTTAACTCTCGACGATGATTTTGTTTTCAATAAAGGTAAAAGAGACAATAACTGGAACAATGATATTTCCGTTGGTGCGGGAACTAAGCAGTTAATCGATTTTATGGTGAGCAATCGTGACCCTCGTTTGTTTTACTTTTTCCAGAAGAACGATTACAACTCTAATGTAGTTCAAGGTTTCTTTGATCAAAAAAGAGCTTTACCGTCTTATGTAGAAGCCAATGTGAACTATACGGTCGATGCGGACGGAAAGAAACACTTTGAGAGCTGGAAAGCTCCCGGAGAGCCTTGGGTACGCTATTATGGAGTTCCTTGTCAAGTGGATATCAATAAAAAGGAAGAGTACAAAGACTATTTCGACCCCAATAACGAGTTGTTCTATTTGCTGAGCAAAGACGGTGCGAAAAAGACCTATACTCCGATTGCCTACCGGAATACCGAAAATATTAAAGGTCTGTTGATTTACACATTCCCCGATGTTCCCGATGTAGCTCCCGTACAGGATAAAGAAGAATACGGCTGGTACGGACTGTACTTCTCTGCAGGTGAAACCAACCTCCTGCTGGCGGAATTCAAATTATTGGGTGCCAATCTGCCGATGACCGCACAACAGTATTTGAGTGCAGGTGTCGAGATGTCTGTTCGTGGTTATGATTTTGTTTCCGCTAAGAATCATATTCCTTATTATGATAAAACCTACACAGGCGATGTACACGATAAGACAATCAGCCTGAAAGAAGGCATGATTGATGAAATGCTGTCACATGATGCATACCATCTGACAGGTGATTTGAGTAAAGACCTTGAGAAAGTTTATATTCAGCAATATATTCACTATCTGATGCTTCCGATGGACATGTTTGTTACCGCCCGTCGTTCGGGAGTGCCAATGAAGAACAGTACCTTGTTGCCATATCAGGATTTTGATCCGTTATTGGGTGACCAGTACGTCATTCCTCGACGTTTCCCGGTAAGCAAACCTCTTGATTCTGATTTGCTCCGTGACATTACAATTGCAGCCTATCAGGCACAGGGTTATACGTATGAAGGTGAGATGAGTAATTCACCTGTGACGTTAAGCAAAGAACGTGTCTGGTATGATAAAGAGGCACCGGCTTTTGGTACAGGTCCTCAACAGTAATTTTCTGTTTTACATAAATCTCCGGGGCTGCTTCTGCTTTTTGCAGAAGTGGCCTCTTTTTTCTATATTATCCTCACATTATCGGGGCGGTTTGGCGAAGTTGTTATTTCTTCTTTTTCTTATTCTTTTGTTTTTTTGTATCTTGTCCTTTCGCTTTTTCCTTATCAACAGGAGGGAACTTCGGAACCAGATTCATCAGTCGCAGAATTTGTCCTTGGCGTCGTTTGATATAAGGTGAGGGGTGTGCCGAGTCGAATCGTATTGGATTTGGTAAAGTTGCTGCGATCAGGGCACACTGTCCCCGGGTCAGTTTGGCAGCTGTCGTTTTAAATTTATATTTAGCGGTTGCCTGAGCACCGTAAATACCTTTACCCATCTCGATGGAGTTTAGATATACTTCCATAATCCGTTCTTTCGACCAGCAAGTTTCAATCAGAAATGTAAAGTAGACCTCAAATCCTTTTCGTATCCACGAAGATTGTGGCCAAAGAAAGACGTTTTTCGCTGTCTGCTGGCTGATGGTACTGGCACCCCGTTTCTTTTTCCGGGTTTCGTTTTCCTTCATCGCTTTTTTGATTTCTATCATGTCGAATCCGTTGTGAGAGGCAAAGCGGTTATCCTCCGAAGCAATCACCGCCATGGGCAGGCTGGGAGAGATTTTATCAAATGGTACCCACGTATGCTTGCATACCACTTTTTCTCCCGAAACGAGTTGCTGGACAGAGCGGATAATCATAAGTGGAGTGACATATACCGGCACGAATCGATAGAAAATGACGGCACCGATCGAGGAGATAAAGAAAAAAAGGATCAGATTGCGCAGAATGCGAAAGGGTTTCCGGAGTTTCATTGTGTGTGATCTTGTTGGTTATACGAATGTGCCAATATACTGACTTACCATCCTTTTTGTATGAAGGAGTAAACAGTATATTGGCACATGGCATAAAACACCCGGGGGTGTATTATGAAATCGTTATTTACCGGCTTCAGCGTTTTTAATCATCTGTTCACTGGCGTACATAAATATTTCTACACGACGGTTTTGTTCCGGTGTTTCCGACTCGTTGTATTGTGAGTAGCCTACACCTTCCACCTTTTTGAATTGGTAAGGTTTAACGCCACATGCCTGAAGATAATTTTCAACGGCGTATGCACGGTTGGCCGATACTTTCTGGTTAGCTTCGTAGCTGCCTACTTTATCGGTATGACCGATAATGGCTACATCGACTGTCGGATCTTCTTTCAGGATATTGGCAAATTCAGCCAATGATTGTTTAGATGCTGCACTTAGTGCAGAAGAGTTGAATGCAAAAAGTATACCTGAGGGGAAAGTTACCTTTACGGCAGCCAGACCATTGTTATCAGTAACTTGTTCTACTTGTGCGTCTTTGATCTTTGCAGCCTCAGCAGCTTTCTTGTCCATCTTACGACCAATGAGAACACCTGCTCCGGCACCTACGGCAGTACCTACTGCAGCACCGATAGCAGCACCTTTTCCTTTACCGGCAATACCACCGATAATAGCTCCCAGGGCCGCTCCCGAACCACCGCCGATGACACCACCCTTAGCTGTATTATTCATGCTTCCACAACTTCCGAAAACAAGCGCCATGCTTAGAAACAAAGCCATAAATTTAATTTTCTTCATAATTAAGCTCTTTTTATATAGTTAATAATTAAATGGATACTTCCATTTTATAAAAACGTGGCAAATATACAGATTATTTGTTTTGCCTGTCATTTACCTTGTAAAAAAAACAAGAAGATATGTGCTTTTGTTGTCTAAGCTGTGCTTTTTCTTTTCAGAGTATCGGGCGCGACAACACTTTCCGTTTAATCAATGCAAACCAACCGGCCAGAATAAGCCCTTTGGCAACAGTAGTGACGCAAACAGCCCACCAGATACCTTCTACTCCCATGCCCATGCGGACAAACAGAATGGCGAGCGGAATACGCATGTAGTTGCAGGTGATGCTGATAATGGCAGGTGGAATGGTGCGTCCGATACCGTAGAATACACCTTGTGTCGTGATCTCGAGCATCATAAAGAGTTGTGAATAACCGTCGATGCGGAGAAACACGCCTCCTGCTTCATAAGCGGCTTGTTCGGGAACAAAGAGAGCAAAGATTTCGTTTCCGAAAAATACAAAAAGCAGGGTGCAGAGCGTACCGAAAATTGAAGTCATCAACAAAGTCGTATGCCACGATTTGATCACACGGTCTGTTCGTCCGGCTGCATAGTTCTGGGCAATGAATGCGCTTAAGGCAGTAGAGAATCCTTGTGATGTATTCCAGGTGATAGCCTCAATTTGCCCTCCGGTGGTAAAGGTCATCAATCCGATGTGCCCTCCTTGTTCGGATGCTGTACGGCAAAGGAACATATTGACGAAAGCAAACAAGGTGTTAAGGGTAGCTACCGGTAAAGCCTAATTTAAGGATACGATGGGTATATTTTTCTTTAACCGGGTAAAAGAGAATCGTCCCAGTAAAGCGTCTCTGCAACGTAATTGATAGATAAAATGCCGAATACTGCTGCTTGCGAAATAGTAGCATAGGCTGCCTCCGTTGGTACCCAGCCCGAAACCGAAGATGAAAGGGGATCGAGGAGGATATTCAATACCAATCCGGTACCACTGATGTAGAATGGTATCTTACGCTTCTTCCGGCGGCATTATAAATACCGGTAAAGGCTGCCGAAAGAAATGAAAGGTAATCCGGTAGAGATTATGCGCAGATAAGCGATTGCATTTTTCGGTGATATGTGCTTCCAGTTCGTAGATACCGATGATGGGACGTGCAAGCAGGAAAAAGCAGTCCACCCCAGAAGTGAAATAATAAGGGCGATAGTAATGTTGTGTGAGGCGAAATTACGGGCATCTTCATGATTTTGTGCTCCGATGGACTGACCTACACTGACCTCGGAACCTACTTTGTTCAGTAAGGAAATGGAACCCGACATCCAGGTCAGGATACCTACCGAACCGACGGCGGCGACGGCTTCACTCCCCAAACGCCCTACCCAAGCCATATCTGTCAGGCTATATGCCATTTGGATAAACGAGGTGGCCATAATGGGCATCGCCAGGTTAAACAATTGTTTATTGATAGGACCTTGAGTCAGATTCTTGATTCCTTGCATGATATTATTTAATAAGAAATGAGTGGCAAAGATACGACTTTCTTCCGGCTGCAATCCTTATCTTTGCGGAGAAAATTTATAGAAGAATATGAAAACAACTCAGAGAACGGCCGGATGGTATCATGTGATGGCAGCGGTGACAGTAATGATATGGGGAACAACTTTCGTTGCTACTAAAGTTTTAATAAAATATGGCCTGTCACCTGTCGATATTTTATTCTACCGTTTTTTATTGGCATATATTTGCATCTGGTTTTTCTCTCCTCGTGTGTTGCTGGCTAAGAGTTGGCAGGACGAACTGCGGTTTGTAGGACTCGGACTATGTGGAGGTTCGCTCTATTTTGTAGCCGAAAATACGGCATTGGGTATGACGCTTGCTTCCAATGTATCGTTGATTATCTGTACGACTCCTATTCTGACTGCACTGTTGGCACCCTTTTTCTATAAGGGTGATAAATTAAAAGCACGTCTGATAGGCGGTTCTCTGATGGCGCTTATCGGAGTGGGACTGGTTGTGTTTAATGGTAGTTTCATTTTGCAGCTTAGTCCGGCCGGTGATATTCTGACCCTGATAGCTGCATTAATGTGGGCTTTTTATTGCTTGCTTCTCAGGAGGATGAATACTCATTATCCGACATTGTTCATTACACGGAAAGTTTTCTTTTATGGTTTGGTGACTCTTTTACCCCTATTCTTAGTGTATCCTTTACAGACGGATATACATATCCTGTTCCGGCCCGTTGTCGCTCTAAATCTGCTTTTTCTGGGGGTGATTGCTTCGATGCTGTGCTATATTATGTGGAATACGGCAGTGAAACAATTGGGAGTGGTTTGTGCCACCAGTTATATTTATGTAGTTCCCCTTATTACTTTGCTGACCTCTGCCATTGTGATCGACGAAACCATCACAATAGTTGCTTTATTGGGATCGGCACTGATTCTGAGCGGAGTGTATATTGCCGAAAGGGGAGTGAACTTGAAGAAATAAACAGTGTCGGCAATTGCTTTAATTTTCTGTCTCTTCGATTTTCAATGAAATCTTCTATGGCTTCCACTCAACTCTTTTTCAGGAGGAATTACATTGAAATCTTCCCAAAAGCTTTTGTCGTATACAAATGGAGTTTCCGCAAAGATGGTATGTACGGACAACCGCTCATTATGGTCGAAACGGCTGACATTATCCGTTTCTATCTTGCAGGTGACCATTTCAAACCATGTATGTAGGATGGTATTGTTGAGCCATTTGTTCTTTTGTTTTATTTTAAAGTGTAAGTCTCCGCGTACATGGTGGATGTAATATGTCTGTTTCCAAGGTTTATAGGATACGGTATAAACCACCTTTTGGGGAATAATCCGGATGTTGCGGCTTCTTTTCTCAACCAGCATGTTGGCTGCTTTATGTATATACCGCGGAGTCAACTCGAATCGTGCCCGGAGCAGGGCGCTGTTTTCCGAGTCGATGTAGAGTTCACCGCAATAATAGGGATACTTGATACTTGGACGCTGTTCAAAGGAGACTACATGGGCAAGCCGGTTATCGATAACAGCAAGGTCGCTGGAAGTGTAGACATAGACACATTCTTTGGAGTCCGGAAGCAGAAAATCCGGCAAACTTTTGATTAGGTCTAACTCGATGCTGGCATGAATACCCGATTTCATTTTAGCAATTAAGGTATCCTTTACAGCTTGGTTAGTGATACGGCGCATTTTCAACAACTTTACCTGGTCGGTCTTTTCCGGGGTACTTGACGAAGCCTTATATATCTTGAATATTCCCTCAGTCAGGCTGACAAACCGGTTCTTTTGCTCGATACCCTCCCTATAGAAAGAGGTCAGATAGACAGGGACTTTGGAATAATTCTTTTTTCTGAATTGCAGCATCTCTCTCAATAGACGCACCGGATTGACAATGCGTACAATAACCTCTTGCAGGGGAATTACCTTAGGCTCCAGAGCAAAAGTTCCGTTTCGTCCGGCAAGTAGGGATGCATCCGTGGTTTGCGGTACGTAGCCCAGATGTGAAAAGCGAATCCGGCCGTTTCGGAGGGAATCGGGCAGATGAAGCCTGAAACTCCCGTTTTGATTGGTGACACTACCGATGGAGGAACCCTCGGCACCTACGGTAGCATAGGGGATCGGCTCTCTGGATAGTTGGTCTATTAATGTTCCTTCAAGAGTGAATGAGAGTGTGCTGTCTTTGCATAAACCTTCTTCCTTACTTATACTTAATGCCGTTTCCGGTCGATAAATGATGATGTGTTTGTCTACCGAACGTAGTTTAAGGTTGTCATTACCAATTATACTGTAAATGGCTTGGCGTACGGTCTGTTTTCCACCTTTCAACTTTACCGTACGTTCATTGTCAACCAGTTTGCTGTCGTAGATGAACAGGTATCCTGTCTCTTCCGTTATTTTAGAAAGTAGTTTATAAACGGTCATTTCACTTTTCGGTAACCGGATGATACGATCGAGTATACCGGAGTCATCCGCCTTTACCCGGGCTGCTATGAATAATAGCAGACAGGTGAACAGGCATTGCAGGCAGAGACTTTTCGAGGCTTTCATTGTTTTGGGGTTTTGATTCCGGGATTACTCGGAGAGGGTGATTATGTTTTGATTGCGTGTGCACTTCAGGTTCAGTGCAAGGCCGATTAGCTTGGCCATTTTCTCAGGAGAATCCTCTGAGAACGAAACCGTCAGTACATGTTTCCCCAGTTCCGGGGAACTTTGCAGATGTATTTCCGTCTGGCGAAGGTTGATGGCATGCAGGATGTGATCCAACTGTTCGTCTTTGAAACGCATATTTTGCATGTATCGGGTAAACTGTTCGGAATTCTCGGTCACAGTCAACTGCCATTCATCGCCCAATAAAGTAGCGGTCTCTCCGGCCTTGACATGTATTTCCTGGCCATTCTGCTTTTGAGTAACTTTTACCTCACCTCTCTGAACTGCTAATTCGAATGGAGAGTTGCCACTGTTTCTCACATGAAAGGCGGTACCTATCACCTCGATCTGTACTTTTCCGGTTTCGATGAAGAAAGGACGTGCACGATTGCCCGCTATGTCAAAAAGGGCGTTTCCTTTCAAACTCACTTCTCTTCTTTTTTTAGAAAAATGTTTGGGATATTCCAGTGAAGTCTGCTCTGACAGATAGACAACGGAACCATCCTCAAGCGTGGTGACCAGTATGCTCTCTTCTTTGTTTGCTTTGACTAATAGTTCACCGCCGGAAAGATGGCGGTCGGTCCGTAACACCGTAGGCAGGTAAACACATAGGCTTATAATAGCTGCAATGGCTGCTATGCCGATCCATACGGTCGGACGTGTGGCAAAACGACGTTCTGTCACCGTTGGTAACAGTCCGTCTGTCTCCAGGCGATTGTGTAATTTGTTCCACGCCTGATCGGTTTGGGTCTTGTTTTTTTCGATTCGATTCATGATATCTGGATATAATTCTCAATTTCTTTTCGTAAAGTCCGGAGTGCCCGGGTCATTTCTTTCTCTACTGTTTTTACCGATAGTGAGAGGAGAGAGGCTATTTCCGAATACTTTTTTCCTTCTGTGTGGTGTAGTCGGAAGATATGCAAACGGCGCTCCGGTAGTTTCTCAAGGGTTCGGTTTATAATTTGTTGCAGTTCCTTGTACTCAATCTGCTCTTGCGGATCGGGTGAAGCTATATTTACCGGAACGGATAAAATCGCATCCTGATAGCGCCTTTTGACATCCTGATGTTCGCAATACTGGATAGAGCGGTTACGTACAGACCGATAGAGATAGTTCTTGACAGAATGAAAAATCTCAAGTTTTTCCCGATCCTTCCAGAATACATAGAACAATTCTTCGACGATTTCTTCGGCTACGTCCGGTTCACCCGTTATGCTGGCGGCGTATAGGCGAAGCGGAGTATAATATTGGCGGAATAATGTTTCAAATGCCTTTATATTGCCTTCTTTTATTTGAGTAAGTATAAATACGTCGTTCAGCATATTGGGGGATATATCGGGAGTTAGAGTTCGTCAAAGATACTATAAAAAGTGATTACTGCTTCTGCTGCTTTTTTAATTTGTTTACTGCATGCTCCAATGACTCTGTAGGCTCTATGATATTATAGCCTCCCCAAAAGTTGTCACTGGTAAAGTTATCCACTTTGTCTGAGAATACATGATTTTGTTTGAATGCTACTTTATATGGAATAGCTGTAATATTGTTTTCTTTCCTGTCCGTAACCACCATTTCCGATAAGATGGTATAGTTGGTAGAAAACAGTTTACGCTTCCAGTCACACTTAAAGCGGATATTGTTCCGGATATAACTCAGGTAAGTGATCCCTCCCAGGTTTTTGTATGATATCAGGTATGATACTTCTACCGGTTTGAAACGCAGTCCGAAAGGTTTTTTTCTTAAGATAGCTTGAGTGGCTTTATTCTTATCATCCATGCTGAGGTTAAACTCGGCGCGTGTGAATGACAGTCGCTCTTTATCGATGTAGAGTGTACCATAGCATAAGGGATAGGATAATTTTACTCTTGGACGGAAGCTGATGACATACTGGGATCGGTCGTCAATGCTGGTCGGGTCTTCCATTCGAAATTCGTAGAACAATAGGTCTTCTTGAGCCAACAGGCAGTCCGGGTTCTTTACTATATCCATATAAATGGCCATATTGGGGCCTCCGAGTAATTTTACAGCCAGTGTGTCACTCTGTTTTTGGCTCAACAGTCTGCGTCCTCTGTAAATCTGAACCCGATCGTGTTCGGCAGTTTCATTGTAGGGCGTTTTATAAATATCGATTACAGCCTCTGAAATATTGATATAGCGACGCCCTTTTTGAGCCAATTCCCTGTAGAATCCTGTGAGCATGTTGCTCTGGGGACTATAATTGGCCGGAATCTTGCGAAGTGCTTCTTCCACAATGCTGCGTGGATCTCTGGCTCTTACCAGGATTTCACTAAGCAGGTTGGCATAAGGAGTGAGCCAGACAATCCGTTCTGTGGGATTTTCTTCTTTTAAAGGGATACGGGAATTGAGGTAACCTACATGTGAGGCTTCAATGTCTTTGGCCTGAACCGACTCGGGAATCTTTAGAGTAAACTCACCGTCTGCGTTGGTGACGGTACCGACACTGCTTCCCGGTATCGATACATTGACATACTCCAGTTTCTTTTTGTTGAGTTTGTCTTTGACCACTCCACTGATCGTGGTGTATCTTTCCGCATTGTCCTGTGCAGCCAGTGGCATGATGCCCGACAGAATCAAAACTGCCAGTATACATCCGATTGATCTTATCCATTGCGTTTTCATCTTTTTCAGAGTTTAAAGGGTGAATAATAGTTTGCTTTCTGTATATAAGATCGTTCAAACGGAGAATACCCTACGAATTTCTGAAGAAAAATGAAAAAACTTCAATGAAGAGTCTTTTTCAAGGATAATTTAATCGTTTTACTTCAAAATCTCATTCAAATCCTTGGTGAGACATCCCCATTTGAATTCATGGTTAGGTGTCAGATAGGGATACTTGGCATAAGAATTTTGGGTGACAACTTTAAATTCCATTATTTGCTTTCCTCTGATCCAACCATAAAAGCCAACTTCTTTTCTGTTGAAGTCTACCCAACCTACAACGACGTAATCTTTGGTTTCGGGGTGCTGCTCTTGTGGATAACCATAGGTCCAATTGTCGGTTGGAGGGTTGGCAGTTGTTTTCTTTGCTACTTTGATATCAATTTTGGCACCGTTTACTTTTACGTCAAATTCATCGGAGTGATGGGATTGGAAATCTGTCTGGTCCAATTCGAATGGGATTCCCAGATTTTTCAGGTGTTTTTGGAATGCCAACTCTCCGATACAGCCTAGAAGTGCTTTGTCCAGTCTCTCTTTTTCGGATAACCCGAAACGTGAATAAAGTCCGTTTTGTATCATGCTTTCCGCTTTGGCTTTTGCCATGGCGACTGTTTGATCAAAATTTAAATCCTGTACGATCATAGTAATAAGGTGTTTTATTTATATCTGGTTATTGAATGAAAACAAAGATAGTTTTTTTAGTTATCATAGTACTTTAATCGTTGATAAAACTACATTAAAATTTCTTGTTATCATATTGTGTCGCATAAAGTGAATCAATTGGGGGAATTAAGTAATAGCGGATATTGTTTATATCCTTTAATTTGCAGCCAAATTATAATATCATCTTTATTTTTATGGTCAATATTTAATTTGTTTAAAATGAATAAGCATGATTTGATTAAAAAAGTGGCATTGAGGGGTAACCTGAATGCAAAAGAAGCTTCTGCTATTGTAGAGGTTGTTATGAATGCTATGGTTGAGGCTATACTTCGTGAAGAGAGTGTGACTTTAGTTGGATTTGGTACATTTTCTATAAAAATGCGTAAAGCACGAAATGTGTTGAATCCATCTACCGGGGAGAATATGGTGATTCCCGCTAGAAAAGTGGTGAAATTTACTCCGGGATACAAGATGAAGCTAACTGATAAAGAGTAATGAATAGCAGTTTTATATGTTTTTAATTAATATGGATAATAAATGAAAAGAGAAATTATTTCAATAGCTTTAAGTCTGTTGTCTGTATGTGGTATAGCTCAACAGAAAAACGGATAACCAAGAATCTGGTATTTTGCATCATAAGACTTACGAAACTAATCGTTTTTTTGATAATTGGTTTGTAAATATAGCCGGGGGTATTAATGTTTATGAAGGAGAGTATGACCATAAGGTAACTTTGGGAAATCGTTTGTCTCCCGCATTAGACATATCGGTAGGTAAATGAATAACTCCTGCTTATGGAGTGCGTTTACAATATGCTGGACTTCAGGCTAAAGGCCTGACAACTACTCAAAGTGGGTATGCCAAAAAGCAATACCGGAATTACTATAAGGAAAAATTCAGAATTTTAAATATACATACAGACCTTATGTGGAACTGGTCGAATGCTTTTGCCGGATACAAGGAATTTTATTCCTTATTGTGGGATTTGGATGGGCACGTTCCTATGGTAGTAATCAGCATAATGATGAAATTGCTGCTGCACTGGGTATATTAAATACTTTCCGTCTAAATAAAAGAATTGATTTAACACTGGGGACGAGACAAATGTTTGTTAATCAGAATTTTGATGGAGTCGTCGGTGGATGTAAGGGAGAAGGTATGAGTTCTGTTACATTAGGATTAAACTTTAAACTGGGTAAAACAACTTTTACTCCTGTGAGTAAAGTTGCAACTGCGGACTATAGCCGTTACAACAATTATATAAATGAACTTCGTATTCAGAATGAAGAGTTGGATTCAAAGGTACAACATCTGATTACAGAATTAGAAAATGCCAGAAAAGCTGATCTGGAAGTGGTTGTAGAATTAAGGCCCGTTGCTTCACCCGTAGCTTTATTCTTCGAAATAGGTAAAACGGTTTTGGACTCAAAAGAATTAGTAAATTTGAAATTCTACGTGAAAAATGCAATGAAGACAGACCGGAACAAAACATTTATTTTAATTGGTTCAGCAGATAAAGATACCGGTAGTAAGGAACTAAACCAGTGATTAAGTGAAAAGAGAATAGATTATGTGTATAATTTGCTGATTAATAAATATGGTATATCCGCTAATCGTCTTATTAAAAAAGCTGAGGGTGATACGAATAATCGTTTTGGGGGACCTAAATTGAATCGGGCTGTTATTGTTGAATAGGCAAGGTAATAATTATTAGATATGGAGTGGGAGATATGGTGTATGAAAATCATATTTCCCATTTTTCATATTGATCAAGGATATAATGAGAACAGATTGATTTATTGGATACGGGATAAATAACGTCTCGACTTTCAGAACTTTCTTTGCCTTCTTTTGTTTAAAACCAAAATTTTGATATTGTGATGTGCTAACCTGTTACTTCTGTATGTAATATGTTGTTTCTATAACAATATATTATTTTGAAAATAATTGGAATATAATATTCTAATACGTTTTGTTTATGAAAAAAAATATAGACTGGAGAAAAATAAAAAGTGGAGATGAACAAGAATGGAGTTTATTGTTTTCTGAACACGTAGATTTTTTGTATTCTTATGGAATGAAAATTAATCGGGATAGCTGTGTTGTAAAGGATGTGATACAAGAGGTTTTTATATCTCTATATGAAAAGCGGAA
>SCPN01001578.1_pt1 | contig 40658 bp, 63 predicted proteins | sample 6106831 | NCBI WGS metagenome assembly SCPN01 (sample SAMN10720447, study PRJNA508395) | human gut metagenome | isolation source: Participant 1, 0 month | reverse complement strand
AAAATGGAGCAACCGAAAATCCTTGATGTGGGGCGCGCCGGAACCGGACGGTATTCGGTCGCACTGGCAAACGAAGTCTATGATGTCACAGCGGTGGAACTCGTGAAGTATAATCTCGGAATTTTAAAATCCAAGGGCAGCAGCGTGAAGGCATATCAGGGAAACGCATTGAAACTGTCACGGTTTGCAGATGAAACATTTGATATGACACTGCTTTTAGGACCGATGTATCATCTGTATACATTTGAGGATAAGGTAAAAGCGTTGTGCGAAGCGAAGCGTGTGACAAAAAAGAACGGTCTTATTTTTGTGGCATATCTGATGAACGATTATGGTGTTTTGATGTATGGATTTAAGGAAAATATGGTAAAAGAGTGTCTCGGAGATGGCAGGTTGACAGAAGATTTTCACTGTGTGTCAAAAGAAAAAGATTTGTATGAATATGTCACATTATCGGACATTGAAAAAATAAATGAGGCAGTTTCTTTACAGCGTGAAAAATCATAGCACACCGACGCGGCAAATTATATGCGTCCGGTCTTAAAGGAGATGGACGAAGAAACATTGAGCTGTTCGTCAGATACCAGAGGTCTGTCGCAGAGCGCATGGACTTGATGGGGCAAGTGCCCACACGGTTGATATTTTGCGTATCGTGAAGCAGATAAAAATCAGATGCAATTGATTATGCAATATCAAATTGCAGATTATAATAATGGAATACGCGATCATTGCAGCTTGTGAATAAAATGCTTGTACGTGATACCCTAACTGTGAAAACAGATGTGCAATACTATCTGAATAAACAGGAGGGAAATGGTATAAAAATAATTGTTAAATTGTGATATAATTATTTTTGCCAGAAAAAAGCGAAATGGGTAAAAAACAAAAAAATAACAGTGCATACAATTGTGCGCCAACGGATAAAAAGGAGACTGTATACAAAAATGACACGAACGATGAATACGTTTATGAGAATGGACAGTACGAGAGTGCGCATGGAGGAAATGGCTACCGCTATGGAACGAACCGACAGGTTTCCGGTGTTCATAAGACTTTGAACAGGGAAGCACAGAGGGAGTATCAGGCTTTGGAGAATGCCCTGGAATATGGAACCGCAGGAAAGAAAAATGCCGAACAACGGCATCTGCTGGATTCCGAACGTGAGCTTTTATGAAATATCCTAATCGAATTAAGCCAGCTTACAGACCGCATGGCGTCGGACAGCTGGCAGGGATAATAATTACAAATATTATATCGAGGCTTAACAAATGAATAAGAACTTGGAAGAAATTTCAGACGGAAAAAGATATGGATTAAATGATATGGTACGGGCAGCCTGCAACGATTGTGCAGGCTGTTCTTCGTGCCGAGGATATGGGGAGTCGATCATCCTCGATCCATTAGATATTTATGAACTGACGAAAAATCTGAATACAACGTTTGAAAACTTATTAAAGGAGCAGATAGAGCTGCATGTGGCAGATGGCATGATATTACCGAATCTGAAAATGACAGATAAAGATGTCTGTCCGTTTTTAAAGGAGAAAAGATGCAGTATTCACAGATTTCGACCGGGTATCTGCCGTGTTTTTCCATTGGGGCGGATCTATGAGGAGAACAGGCTGGACTATTTTACAGGTGGAGGGCTGTGGCCAAAGAGAACCGCAGTAAGGTGAAGGTTTGCAAGTGGCTGGATACACCGGAACTTAAGAAAAATCAGCAATATCTGATCGACTGGCATGCATTTCGAAAGAAAATCGAATGTATTTTAGGGGAAATGTCAGATGAAAACCAGAAAAAGACGATCACGATGTTTTTGCTGAATACTTTTTACATAAATCCGTATGACACGGAGCAGGATTTTTATCCGCAATTTTATGCGAGACTGGACAGAATTGCGCAGGTGATCGCCTAAATAGCACAATAACGGCAAGGAGAAGTTATGAATTACGAAGGAATTTTGGGAATTTAAGGGAACATGGCGGAATTATCAGGCAAGAGTTTTAGAACATGCAGACAGGTACATGGCAGATGGAAAAATACATATTGTAGCAGCACCTGGTTCCGGGAAAACGACATTGGGAATTGAACTGATCCGCAGGATGAATGGAAAAGCACTGATTTTAGCTCCGTCCATTACGATCCGGGAGCAGTGGATCGCAAGGATTGAGGAAGCTTTTTTATGTGAGGGCATACAGGGGGAAGATTATCTTTCTTTCACAGAATTTAAAACAGCCAAAGGCGATCACGGTTGCAACCTATCAGGCATTGCACAGTGCCATGACAAGATTTCAGGGAATGCAGGAAGATGCAGGTGAGGAGAGTGGAACAGGCACAGACGAGTGCCGGACAGAAAACGAGACAGAGGAAGTAGATTACAGCGGTTTTGATCTGGTTGGAGCGATGAAAGAGGCAGGGAATCGAAGTGCTCTGTCTGGATGAATGCCACCATCTGCGAAGCGAATGGTGGAAGGCGTTAGAAGATTTAAAAACAGGTGGATAACCTCAAAATCATAGCGTTGACCGCAACACCGCCATATGATTCCACACCGGCCATGTGGACGCGGTACATGAATATGTGTGGAGAAATCGATGAGGAGATCACGATACCGGAACTTGTAAAAGAGGGAAGTCTCTGTCCGCATCAGGATTATGTTTACTTCAATTATCCGACAAAAGAGGAGGAGCAGGAAGTCAGACGTTTCCAGGAACGCAGCAAAGCAATGACAGAGAAGCTTATGCAGGATACACAGTTTTCACACATGTGAGAAGCCATAAGGGCTGAGTGGACAGCTATCGGATGACCTGTTGCTGGATAATCCTGCATATCTGGCATCGCTGTTGATTTATCTTCAGAGCAAAAATATTGCATTTCCGTCCAGGCTTCAGAGGCTGCTCGGGGCAAAAAAATTACCTTCCATGAATGTACAGTGGATGGAACGTCTGTTACACAGGATTTTGTATGATGATGTGGATTCTTACCTTTGTGACAAGGTATATCGTGAATTGTTAATTGTAGATTTAAAATCCAGTGGTCTGATAGAAAAGAAAAAAGTCGTCATGACGAAAAGTGCGGCAGTGGAAAAAATGCTCACAAATTCTCTTGGAAAATGCAACAGCATACGGGACATTGTGTTCCATGAGTATGAGACATCCGGTCAGAATTTAAGGCTGCTTGTTTTGACGGATTACATCCGGAAAGAATATGAAAAGCAATTGGAAATACAGAATATGACGTAAACTCGCTTGGAGCTTCCGTTTTGAAATGCTTCTGCCGTGAAAATGAAAAGAAGAATAAACAAATCCGTTTTGGAGTGCTTTGGGACGATCGTGATCATTCCGGCGGAGGCAAAAGAGGCGTTAGAGCAGGAGATCGGAACGAGTGGAAAAGTCACATTCAGCAGGATCGGAAATCTTCCTGAGACAGATTATCTTAAGGTGACGGCTGTTGGAAATGCACATTTTCTGACAGGGGCGGTAACCAATGTCTTCTCAAAAGGCTATATGCAGGTGCTGGTTGGCACAAAATCGCTGCTTGGGAGGGATGGGATTCTCCTTGCATCAATTCCCTGATTCTGCAAGCTTTGTCGGTTCATTTATGTTAAGTAATCAGATGCGTGGGCGCGCTATCCGTGTGATGAAGGAACAGCCGGAAAAAACAAGTAACATCTGGCATTTAGTATGCCTGAGACCGTGGGATGAGGTGCTGAAGGCAGACGACAATCAGATCAGCGAAGATTACAGTATGCTGGAACGAAGGATGGAACATTTTCTAGGTCTGCATTACACGGAAAATACGATCGAAAATGGAATAAAACGGCTGTCAATTATTAAAACTCCATTTAATAAAACAAATATTGACAGGATTAACAGACAAATGCTGAAAATGTCGGGACAGCGCGATACGCTAAAAAAACGTTGGGACAGTGCGCTTGCAATCTATGACAAAATGGATATTGTGGATGAGACAGAGGTGAAAGACAAGTTTGTGACGAGTGTTGTTTTCAGGGATGCGATTCTCACAATGATCCCAGCAATTTTATTCCTGATCGGGGCAATTGGGGCAGGTGTCGTGGCGGGAGCGTCCCGAAATGGACATTTAGCCGGAATCTGCTATTTCTTCATTGTTGTCGGACTGACTGGAATCATGATACGTTTTCCGAAAATTTTCATGCTATGGAGTCCGTTAAAAGATTAAAGGCATTTGAAATGGAATTCGTAAAGCGCTGGAGGAGCAGCAGCTTCTGGAAGAAACACACTGCAAAGTAGTGGCAGAATCGCCGGGACCGGATAACCATATCATTTATCTGTCCGGTGGAAGCGGCAGGGATAAAGCGTTGTTTGCGCAGTGTGTCAATGAGTTTTTTGATGTGATCGACAACCAGCGTTACATACTTGTGAAAAAGAAGGGTCGGAAAGGACTGAACGGTTTCTATGCCATTCCAAAATGCTTTCGAAAAGAAGGAGGATGCGGAATGTTTCGCAAAATGCATGCATCCGTATATTGGAGGCTATGACTGTGTGTATACAAGAAATGAAAAAGGAAGGGAACTTCTGTTAGAAGGCAGGGTAAAGGCACTTGCCAATCGGGAGGAGCGTTGTATTTCCCATAAAAAGTAAAGGGGCATTGAGTAAGATGACGCAGGACAAACTCCGGTCAGGAGTTTGTCTTACTGAAAATGCAACGCAGATTCCGCCGGACCCGTATGGGTTCCGATTGTGCTTCCAATGGAACTGATAGGCAGTTCTTCCACATAAGATTTCCAGAGATCGGTGTTATCTTCTATGTATTTTTGCAGAAGGGAATCTTCTAATCCGGTATAACCGAGACAAAGCGGCATGGAGAAATCAATACCATTGCATTTTGCAATTTCCTCCCGGAGCATATTGCAACCGTTTTGAGCCGCGAGTTTTCCAAGAACGGCAACCTCCCCGTCGGCAATTGCGATAACCGGCTTAATGGAAAGCAGATTTCCGGCAAGAGCGGCAGTCTTGGAAATGCGTCCGCCGCGTTTTAAATATTCTAAGGTATCTAATAACGCCAGAACGCGGACATCTTTCTTTTTCTGATCCAGAGCTTTTGCAATTTCAGAGGCAGAAACACCGGCATCTCTGAGACGGCAGGCATACATCACAAGAATCTGTTCGCCAAGACATACATTTTCGCTGTCAACGATCGTAATACAATCTTCATAACCATCCAATGCAATATTGGCACTCTGAAAAGTACCGGAAAGCCTGGAGGAAAGTGTGATGACAACTGCTGTGTCTTTTTTTTCTTTCACATCTGCATAAAGCTGCTCGAAATCATGTGGCGGAATCTGGCTTGTGGTCGGCATACAGTCACTCTCAATCAGTTTTTCATAAAATTGCTGGTGGCTTAATGTGATGCCATCCAGATATTCTTCCGTACCAAAAATTGTTTTCAAAGGTAAAAAATCAAGTCCTAATTTATCTGCCTGTTCCTTTGTCAGATCAGAGGCAGAGTCTATTATAATTCGTACACTCATCATAATCTCCATTTCAAAAATATTATTTTTGACTTCAAACATTGTGAAATCCGTTCTGAACAATGAAATAGTTTAGCCAGAAAATTTATTTTGTTAAAATGCTTTGAAAATCAAACTATTATAAACAATAGACGAAATGAAAAAGAATGTCAATAGTATTTTGATAATCAAACTAAATGGAACGCATTGAATAATTATGAAACAATCCATTCATACTAATCATAAAATTGCTTCGCAAAACAAGGAGGCTAAATCCTGCACAGCTTGCTGGGCTTTGCTCCGTGTAAGGACAGTCGCATTTTGCTTCGCAAAACAAGGAGGCTAAATCCTCTCCTCACCAAAAGGTTCGGATTTTGCTTCGCAAAACAAGGAGGATTTATGAGTTCATTATGGACGGAAAATATAGAAATGCCGGAGTTCCCGACTTTGGAAAAGGACATCCGGACACAGGTTTTGATCATTGGCGGTGGTATGGCGGGTGTTTTGTGCGCCTATTTTTTACAGCAGGCGGGTGTTGATTACTGTCTGTTGGAAAAAGACCGCATCTGTCAGGGCGTGACCGGGCATACAACTGCAAAAATTACGGCGCAGCACGGATTGATTTACGAAAAATCATTACAGTCCATGGGACAGGAGCGTGCAGAACTGTTTCTGAAAGCAAATTTAAGAGCGGTGGAAAATTATAAAAATCTGGGGCGTTTTCTGGATTGTGACATGGAAGAGACAGATTCTTATCTGTATTCTGTCAGGGAGCGTCGGAAGTTAGAGAGTGAAATACAGGCATTGGGCAGTCTTGGATTTCAGGCTGATTATACGGAGGACACGGAGTTACCGTTTGAAGTGGAGGGAGCAATACGGTTTCCGCGGCAGGCGCAGTTCCAGCCACTCAAATTTGCCGCCGGGATCAGCAAAAATCTGAGAATCTATGAACATTCCGAAGTGCGTGAGATGACAGAGTATTTTGCATTGACAGAAAAAGGTTCAGTCGCAGCAGAGAAAATTATCATTGCGACACATTTCCGTTTATTAATACGAGAGGTTCCTATTATTTAAAGTTATATCAGAATCGTTTTATGTACTTTGCCTGCATATGGAAAAAATCTGAAGGGCATGTATCTTGAAGCAGATAATATCGGATTGTCCCTGAGAAATTACGAAGACTATCTGCTGATAGGCGGAGGCGGTCACCGGTCTGGAAAGGAAAAAAACAACTGGGATTTACTGCGCGATATCGCAAAGGAATATTTCCGGAAGCAAAGGACCGCTATTTCTGGGCAACACAGGACTGCATGTCTCTGGATAAAAGACCATACATCGGTCCATACAGTAAAAATACACCGGATCTATTTGTGGCAACCGGATTTGGAAAATGGGGGATGACAGGTTCCATGCTGTCAGCAATGATCTTGTCAGACCTCATACAGGAAAAAACAATGAATATTCTACTGTTTTTCACCATCACGCAATATGTTAAAACCACAGTTAATTTCTAATCTGGGTCATGCACTTGTGGGGATTGGAAGGGTTGGCGGAAAAGATGCAGTCATATGGGATGTGTCCTTCAGTGGAATAAAGAAGAACAGACATGGGAATGTCCATGTCATGGCTCAAGATTTTCAGCAGATGGGAAGGTGTTGGATAACCGGCCTGTGATGGACTAAAAAGAAACATAAAAATAGGTATTGAGATTCAAAATAAGTGGTATGATACAAAACCGGAATAAAACAAAGGAGAAAAATCATGAAATATGTAAGACAGCTTTAATTATTCTGTTCGTTTCTTTTTTGGGTGAACTTTTAAAATCTATCATACCACTATCCATACCGGCGAGTATTTATGGCATGGTACTTCTTTTCCTTGCATTGGAATTGAAAATTTTAAAGGTGTCAGACATCAAAGAAACAAGTAATTTTCTGATCGAGATCATGCCATTGATGTTTGTGCCGGCCGGAGTAGGACTTCTTGATTCGTGGGAGCTCTGCAGCCAATCTGGATACGTGGTTGTCATTACGCTGATCTCAACGGTGATCGTCATGGGAGTTTCCGGAAGCATCACGCAGTTTGTGATCCGTAAAGGAAAGAAAAAGGAGGAGTAAGAACATGAAATCATTTTTGACAGATTCCGTTTTCTTAGGTGTTGTAGTCAGTCTGTTGACCTATGAGTTTGGTTTATGGTTTAAAAAGAAAGTAAAAATCGCAATATTTAATCCACTTTTAATTTCTGTAATTGCAGTTATGGTATTTCTGGTGGTGTTTCATATAGACTATGCAGATTATCAGGAAGGAGCAAAATACATAAGTTATCTGTTGACACCGGCGACTGTCTGTCTGGCAGTTCCTCTGTATGAGCAGTTTGAGTTACTCAGGAAAATCTGAAAGCTGTCATAGCAGGAATTATTTCCGGGGTATTTACCAGCATGACATGTATTCTGGTTCTGGCTTTGCTTTTTCGTTTCGATCATCAGCAGTATGTTACATTACTTCCAAAATCTATCACAACAGCGATCGGAATGGGAGTTTCTGAGGAACTTGGTGGCTATGTGACAATTACTGTTGCGGTCATTATCATCACAGGAATTTTTGGATACATAACAGCAGATGCGGTATTAAAACTTTTTCATATTGAAGAACCTATCGCAAAGGGATCGCATTGGTTCTGCCTCCCATGCTGTAGGAACTGCAAAAGCGATGGAACTCGGCGAGATAGAGGGGGCAATGAGCAGCCCCATTGCGGTTTCCGGTATTCTGACCGTTGTTGCTGCTATGGTTTATGCTAATTTGTTATAAAATTAAATTTGCTGTCTGTCTGTGACTATGTCGATATATTTCTCCAAAACAGGGAAAATGTGCAAGGATTATGGAAAAACTTACAAAAAAATTTATTCGGTGCAATAAAAACATCTATTTGTGCATTAATAGAGTGAAAGGAGTGAAATGATGATACTTTTTGCCTTGACGTCGGACATTAAGCAATCAACAGACTATGCAGATTTGGACAGTCTGCTTTACGGCATTTCCAACGGTGACAAGAAGTGCCTGGAGCAGCTGTATCAGGTTACGCACACATCTGTTTACAGTTTGCCCTTCGGTTTTGAAAACCACCACGATGCAGAGGATGTTCTCCATGACTGTTACGTTGCTGTATGGAATGGAGCAGAAAGCTATGTTTCCCGGGGAAAACCGATGGCATGGATTATAACCATTGCAAAAAATCTGTGTTTGCAGCGGATGAGGGAGCGCAAGAAAGCGGAATGTACATCGCAGGAAGGCTGGGAACTTGCTATCCCGGATACTGATATGCTCACAATGGAGGACAGAAGTATTCTCGTCACCTGCATGGAACAATTGTCCGATGAGGAACGGCAGATAGTGATGCTTCATGCGGCGGTCGGATTTAAACACAGGGAAATTGCCAGGATTATGGAACTTCCGCTGTCGACGGTACTTTCAAAATATGCACGAGCCTTAAAAAGGCTGAAACAATATTTGCAATAGGAGGTGGCAGCAATGACAAATGACGAATTGAATGAGAAGATCCGGCAGGCATGTACTCACGCAGCACCGGATGTGTTGGATGCTGTTCTTTCCGACTGCAATGAGCAGAAAGGACGAGTGATATTGATGACGACAGAAAACAAGAAAAAAACATGGGCAGTTCGAATGGCAGGTTTGGCTGCCGGTTTGTGCCTGATCCTTGGAGGTGGATTGGGAGTCAGGAATTATCAGGTCAATCATACGGTAGATGCTACGGTTTCGCTGGACGTAAACCCGAGCGTGGAGATTAAGATCAATCAGAAGGAACGTATATTGGATGTGATTCCGCTGAACGAGGATGGCAGAACCATTGTCGGTGACATGGATTTCTCAGGCAGCAGTCTTGATGTTGCAGTGAATGCCATAATCGGTTCGATGCTTCAAAACGGCTATCTCAATGAGCTGGCCAATTCCGTTTTGATCAGTGTGGACAATAATGATCCGGTTCGGGGCATGGCATTGCAGGAACGGCTGGCGGACGAAGTCAATAAACTGCTTCAGACCGATTCATTCAGAGGGGCTGTATTGAGTCAGACGGTTGTAAAGAGTGATGAGCTCCAGCAGATGGCAGAACAATATGGGATTACGCCGGAAAGGCACAACTGATTCAGGAGATTCTCGGCAAAACTCTTTACACATTTGATGAACTTGCTCCATTGTCCATCAATGAACTGGAATATTCTGCTGGGGAAGGAAGGGGCAGAAACCCATGTTGAGGTTGTTGGAACGGCCAGTGAAAAGGGATATATCGGGGAGACAAAGGCCAAAGAGATCGCACTGGCAAAGGCGGGTGTATCTGAGAGCGACCTGACATTTTATACAGTTGGACTGGACACGCATAAGAGAGTCATGGTCTATGATGTAGAATTTATTTCGGCAGTTACGAATTTGACTGTGAGGTTAACGCAATGACCGGTGAAATCGTAAAATTTGAAAAAGAATACGATGGCGCTGCTGTTTCAAATGTATCGGTTGAAGAGCACGGGGAGCAGTCGGAGCACAGTCAGACGGAAGAAACCAGGCTGTCAGCAATATTTCACTGAAAAGGCCAAGGAGATTGCACTGGATCATGCAGGTAAAAGCTACAGATGCGACTTTGTAAAAGCAAAAAGTGACTATGAAGATGGACGTGCTGTTTTTGAGATTGAGTTTGTTGTTTCTTCCGGCAATACCATCAAGGAGTATGATTATGAGATTGCTGCATCTGACGGAAGTATCATAAGCTATGACTACGGCATTGAAGGAGATAGTACACCTACAGCAATACAAGCAGGCAGCAGTCAGAATACAAGTGAAATTTCACTGGAAGCCAAGGAGATTGCTTTATCCCATGCCGTTGCAAGCGCCAATGCTTTTGAGATGGAGGAAAACTGGATTGGGATGATGGCATGTCTATTTATGAGATTGAATTTAAAGCTGGAGGCTATGAGTACAGCTATGAAGTTGATGCAGCCACAGGATCGATTGTCGAATTCGATAAGGAGTGGGATGATTAAGTGATTCCAATTCGGTAACCAAACCCGCAGAATTTCATAAAATAATCTGAAAATATTTTTATGGAAGAAAATATGTATTGTCAGAATCGAATCAGTTATCGTGTACAGGAAGGAGACTCTCTGTACAAACTTGCAAAACAGTTTCATACAACCGTAACCGAACTTATCCTGCTCAATTTGGTGAACCCATACAATCTTCAGACGGGAATGCGCCTGACGATCTGCCCGGAGAGGGATATGGATGAGAATGAGAGCAAACCATCCGAGGGGAACACGAACAAACCAACTAAGACTCCTGTGGGTGGAATTGTCATTATCCCGAACTACGACACAGCCGGGAGGCACAACACGCCCGGAACTACGGCACAGCCGGGAGGCAACAACGCCCGGGAACTACGCGACACAGCGGGAACTGCAACACGCCTGGAACCACAACGCAGCCGGAAAACAACATGGGCGTGGATCTGCGACAGCGCATGCGCATGGCATGGCTCAATCATATTACACTTGTAAAATTCTATCTCATCAGTTTTGAAAACCTGTCGCCAGAATGCGTGGAAAGACGCCGTGTACAAAAATGCAGAGGAGATTCTTGCGATTTTTGCTCAGTATTATCCGGCTTCAGCAATGCAGAGATTCCGCAAACTTTTTATGGAGCATTTGCGTCTGACCGATGAAGTTGCAGCCGGCTTAAAGGCTGATCCGGCTTTTTCGGGAGCAGCTATGGAAAACTGGTATATCAATGCGGAGGAAATCGCATCCTTTTTGAGCAGACAGACACCGGCCTACAACGAGACAGAGTTGAGAAAAATGTTCTACGATTATCTTGATATGGAACGTCAGCAGATGGAAGCATATCTGGACGGCGATTATGAGACAGATATTGAAATTTACTTAAGATCACAGCAGAATATGATCGAGCTCGCCGATTTTCTTACAAGTGGACTTCTTGCGCGGTAAATCGTAACAATCATATTATTACTTCTGATTTTAAGTGCCATAATCATAAATTATAAGTGGTTGACATAATTCTAAGTAAGAACGCAGAAAAAAAAACCGCTTTATTTTAAGAAAATAGTTTGACGAAATTTGCATTTATGATAAGATATAGTCGTTAGTCCTGACCGGGAAAAAGAAAAACTGCAATCAGGAAAGTGACGGCTGGCTGTGATCGGCCGGTGATAATAGAGAAACAGAATCGAAGGAGTTTGAAAAAATGATTAAAGTTGTGAAATTCGGTGGAAGCCTCTTGCAAGTGCAGAACAGTTTGCAAAGGTTGGTAAGATTATCCATGCAGACAAAGAGAGAAGATATGTAGTGCCTAGTGCACCGGGAAAAAGAAATTCTAAGGACACAAAGGTAACGGATATGCTGTATGCATGTTATGACCTTGTGGAGAAGGATGAAGATTTCCGTGTGATGTTAATGAAAATCAAAGACCGTTATGACACAATTATTAATGGTTTGAATTTAAAACTTTCTTTAGAGGAAGAATTTAAGAAAATCTCCGAGAATTTTAAAAATAAAGCAGGTGTTGATTATGCAGCGTCCCGCGGTGAGTATCTGAATGGTGGTATCATTATGGCAAACTACCTTGGATATGAATTTGTGGATGCGGCAGAAGTGATCCTTTTTTTTTTTTTTTGATGAGGATGGCAACTTTATGCCGGAGAAAACAGATAAAGTACTGTCTGAGCGTCTTGCAAAAATATAGCGTGCGGTCATTCCGGGATTTTACGGCGCAAAAGAGGATGGAACCATCAAAACATTTTCGCGTGGAGGGTTCTGATATCACAGGATCTATCGTTTCGAGGGCAGTGAGGGCAACCTGTTATGAGAACTGGACCGATGTCTCCGGATTTTTGATCGCAGATCCAAGGATCATCGACAATCCAAAGCCGATCAAGACGATCACTTACCGTGAACTCCGAGAGCTCTCCTACATGGGGATGGCGTACTGCATGAGGATGCGGTATTCCCTGTGCGCAAAGCTGGTATACCGATCAATATCCGTAATACGAATGCACCGGAAGATGAGGGAACCTGGATCGTGGAGAGCACCTGCCATCAGTCAAAATATACGATCACCGGTATCGCAGGTAAAAAGGTTTCGTTTCTGTAAACATTGATAAAGATATGATGAACTCCGATTGGATTTGGCAGAAAAGTGTTATCTGCATTTGAAGATAATGGAATTTCATTTGAACATATGCCATCCGGAATTGATACAATGACAATCTTTGTACACCAGCCGGAGTTTGAGGGAAAAGAGCAGGCTGTCATTCTCGGCTATCCACAGATATGCGCAGCCGGACAGCATTGAGCTGGAGAGCGATCTTGCACTCATTGCAGTTGTTGGCCGTGGTATGAAATCCACACGCGGAACAGCAGGAAGAATTTTCTCTGCATTGGCACATGCAAACATCAATGTAAAAATGATCGATCAGGGATCATCTGAGTTAAACATCATTATTGGTGTAAGCAACGCGCAGAATGCGATCAAGGCGATTTATGATATTTTTGTTATCACACAGTTATAGGATAAATGAAAAAACAAACTACTTTTCGTAAGACAATTGAAAAAGTATGGAAGAATAGGGCTGCAATCGTTATCGCAATTGCAGCCACTGTTTTTATGTGCGGATTGACGGCGCTGGAGTTTGTGGCGCTTCGGATGGAATGGAATCTTCCGGTGCTTGCGTATGTGACAGGTGACTTGACAGCTATATTTTGAGGAATACAGAAGTGATGAGATGAAGCTGGATGGCAGCACAGAAAACGTATTGCTAGAAGAGGATATGGCAGGGGAAAGCCAGGAGCGAAAACCGGGAAAGATATCACACAGGGTGAAAGCCAGAGTGAGGATGATATTGTGCCAGGAGAAGGAAAGAACGAGAATGTTCGGCAGGAAGATACAGTGCAGGGCGAAAATCAGCAGGAAAAAGATTCGCAGCAGTCTGCTTCAGATGAAGCGGAATTTCCATATTACATAAAAGTAAATCGCAGACAAAACTGTATTACCGTATATACTTCAGACGAAAACGGCGAATATACGGTTCCGTATAAGGCGATGATCTGTTCCACAGGATTGTACAATGCAACACCGCGCGGCACATTTCATTTATCAACCAAATATCTATGGCGGGAACTGTACGGAAAAGTATATGGTCAGTATGCAACCCGGATCACAGGAGGCGTTTTGTTTCATTCGGTTCCATACTATAAAAAATCAAAAAGTGCTCTGTGCACAGAAAAATATAATAAACTTGGACAGCAGGCATCTATGGGATGTGTGCGGCTACGGTGGAAGATGCAAAATGGATCGCAGATAACTGTCCATCGGGAACAACCGTGGAAATTTATGAGGATGATGATCCGGGACCATTGGGAAAACCTGAGGCAGCGCATATTGATACAGACAGTCCGAATAAAGGCTGGGATCCGACAGATCCGGACGTAGGAATCCGTGGCATCAGCTGTCAGATGATGAATAAAAATAAACATGAAAAGGCGACATCGAAATTTTTTTTTTTTTCCGCCTTCTAAACTATCTCATCCATGGGACTATACCTCGCTATTCTTTTTTCTACTGTTCGTTCTGTTTGCCGCTTCATTTTGAAATTTCTAAACAATTTTTCTTATTGCCTATCACTTTTTATGAAACTCTCAAACAACTCTTTGGACTTCTTCGCTTTTCTCTTCAATCTCTGAACCTGTTTTCTTATGACATTTGGAATTGTATCATATAAGAATGTTTCTGATCTGATACTAATTCAGGATTCCTTTCTTAGGATCGTCATGTTTTCATTTCATCTTTGAAGGTAAAACCGAATGCAATTACTGTTTTGGTGGACTGTACCTCGATTCTTTTAAAATTCTTTTGGGTAAATCGTTAAGTTTCTGGTGGTCCGTACCTGTCTTTCATATTCTATTAGGTATTTCGTTACGTTTCTGGTGGACTGTACCTCCTTTATTTTTTTCTCTCTTGTTTTTTATTAATTTAGTTATAACAGATAAAATAGAAAATGTCAATAATAAAATTAGAAAAATATAAAATAATTTTTAAAGATAAAAATAATTATATTAATTTTGCGAAATATTCAGAAAATATAAAAAGCATAAAAAATATAAGCAGGAACGAAAAATCCATATGCAGGACAACTTTGTAAAACATCAGATGGGAAGGAACCGGGAAACATTTCTTTCATATAATAAAATGAAGGGAGCGTAGGTGTGAAGGATATGAACGGTCAAACAATACTTCTTATAAGTGATATGCGTCAGGTATATCTGGCAGAAACCTGAAAAAAAGGGATGAGTGTGCGCTGCCTGGACATCAGAAACAGTCAGACAGTAGAAGAACAGCTTTTAAAATTAAAAATTTCTTGCCGCGGCAATGCTGGTGCCTGATCCCGGTAACCAAAGTTCCAGAGCAGGAGCGGCTGAATGAAATTTTAAATAAAAATCTGGCAAATGATACGCTGGTGCTTGGTGGATGTTTTACAGAAGAACAGCGGGAACTTTTGGACAGGAGAGGAATCCGTTACCTTGATTTTATGGAGGATGAAGTGGTGACACAGGAAAATGCGGTGGCATCGGCAGAGGGTGCGATCGCAGAACTTACCAACCACAGTCCTTATAATATAGAAGGTGCCAAAATTCTGTGACCGGATACGGAAACTGTGGAAAGGCGATCGCAAAGAAACTCCGGGACTGGGAGCGAGGGTGACAGTGCTTCGCCAGACGCCGCGAGGTAAGAAAGCAGGCAAAAGAAGATGGATTTTATGCAGTTGATTTTGCATTCCGGACCGGAGGAGGCAATGGAGCGGCAATGCTTGTAAATACTGTGCCGGCACCGGTTGTGACGGGTGATCATCAAGGAACTTCCGCGTGATGCCTATATTCTTGATATTGCCTCAAAACCTGGCGGAACAGATTTTGCATGTGCAAAAGAGTTTGGCATCCGGGCAGATTTAGTGTGGCATTCCGGAAAATATGCGCCAAAAAGAAAGTGCATATATTCTGGAACGGTCCATGGAACGTTTTGCCGCAAAGTAAAAACATAGACAGATAGATTCGTTTTACAGAAATGTGTGACAGAAAATATAGGTAACGAAATGATTCTTGATTTAAATAAAGCAGGAAGGTATGGAAAATGGATTTTTCAAAATGTAATATCGGACTTGGAATCACAGGTTCCTTCTGTATGTTTTCAAGAGCCAGAAAGGAAATAGAAAGGCTGACAGAACTTGGCGCAAATGTGATCCCTATTTTTTCATTTAATGCACAGACCTGTGATACCAGGTTTGGAAGCGCAAAAGATTATGTGGAAGGGATCTGTGATATCACAGGGAATGAGGGAATACGCACTATCTGCGCAGCGGAGCCAATCGGACCGAATAATTTTCTGGATATCATGGTGATCGCACCGTACCGGAAATACTGCGGCAAAACTCTGCAACGGGATCACAGATACACCGGTTCTTATGGCAGCCAAGGCACACATGAGAAATGGAAAGCCGCTTGTGATCTCGATTTCCACGAATGATGCACTTGGAGCGAATTTTAAAAATATCGGTATGCTTATGAATACGAAAAATGTGTATTTTGTTCCGTTTGGGCAGGATAACTGTAAGAGCAAGCCAAATTCCCTGGTCGCCAAAATGGAATTGCTGCCGGAGACCATTGAGTATGCTTTGAATGGCAAACAGATTCAGCCGGTCATTCAGAATCCGGATTAAACCGGAGTTTAACTTACCGTGGAGCAGCAGATTTTGTGGTGCTTTAGGGTGCAGATATAAGCGTCCTCTCACAAGTCGTGATCTTATAGGTTTATAAAGAAAAACGGTACGAAATATGATGTTCCTTTCGCCGGGCATTTGCTGGGCTCTGAACAACAATCATGTTCAGCTGAAGCTTCCATGATTGTTAGAATCCCAGCCCATGGCTCACGAAGGAAATCATATTTGTCTGTACCGTTTTTCTTTCATTTACGCTGTGGATGACTTGTGAGCGGACGCTTATATTTGCCCAATTTACGCTGTGAATTGCACAAAATCTGCAATTTACGTTATGGAACTCACGGTTATTGGAGGAGTGCCTATAAGATAAGGTCAAAACTCAATCTGCATCCTTGAAATAAATGAATTAGGACTTCTTTAAATAAATTTTAATAGAATAAAATAGAATGATTTGTTTACTAAAGAATTGTATACTTGAAATTGACAAATCTCTTTGAGCGAGGGATACTTCTTGTCCGAATGGTAAGAATATGGAACTGAAAAGAATAAAAACAATATGGCTTTGAACGAAATAATACATTTTTTCTTGACAACCTAACAATTGTTAGATAAAATGCATCTAACAACTGTTAGGTGCAAGGAGACGCTATGGAAACAAAAGAACTTATTTTAAAAAAGGCGTTGGATATGTTTGCTAAATCAGGTTATGATTCTGTATCAATAAGAGATATTAAAAGCTGTGAATATAAAAGAAAGCTCTATTTACTATCATTTCAAAAATAAACAAGATATTTTAGACTCACTTGTAGAAAAGTTTGAGAGCCATATGAAAGAACTTACAGATATGTTGCAGGCATCAATGTCTGATTCACATAATGTTAACGCATTTTCATGGGATTGGCTACGGGAGTTTTATTTTGAACAATATTTATTTGATACATTTTGTAATCAAATGATGCGCTTTATGATGATCGAACAATTTCATAACGAAAATATGAGAATGTTGTATGAACGTTATCTATTTGAACTCCCTCATAAAATTCAAACACAATCATTTATGATGCTTAGCAAGCTTGGAATTTTGAGTGAACAACAAGCAATAAAAGTTAGTAATGATTTTTTTGCAAGTATTACAATGCTTACATTTAAATATTTATTAAATGGGAAATTGACAAAAACAAAAAAAGAAGCTTTTAGTGAAGAAACTTTCACATATATCAATAGAATGTTTCAGGAGGATTGAATATGTCAAATATATTAATTGTAGGCGCTAATCGGGGCATTGGTTATTACATGGCAATTCGTTTACTGGAAAAGGGAAACAACGTGACGGTTTTGGACATTCAAGACGACCACATAAGTGAATTAAAAAAGAGGTATCAGAATTCTCTTCTCATTATCAGATCGGATGCAACAGATGAGGATTCATTATCAGAGGGCATAAAAAAATCAATCAAAGAATTTGGAAATGTAGATATAGCAATTCACAATGCGCCTTTGTACGTTTGCTAATGAGCAAGATACAGGTTACGAAGTATACAAAAAAGTAATGGATGTCAATTATTTTGGAGCATTAAGACTTTCAAAATTAATTCTCCCATTTATGCGTGAGAAGAAAGAGGGTAGAATCATATTTACCAGTTCGGTGTTGGGGTTACAGGCTTCGGTAATATATCACCTTATGCGTCTTCAAAAGGTGCAATAGAATCTCTTGCCAAATGTCTTGAGATTGAAAACCAAGATTATGGAATAACATTCCATATTATGCACCTGCCACTTACAAATACAGCATCTTCTTCAGAACTTCCCTGTACCCAAAGAATTTATGGCCGATGCTGAAAAAATAGGAAAGGGACTTGCTGATCATGTTTGGTCAAAGAAATTCGTAATCTGTCATTCTTTCAGTCAATCATTACAAATGAAATTATGTTATTGTTATCCGCTCTATATGGGAAAAATGATGTGGAAAATGACGCAGAGAGCAATTAGAAGATAAGTTGTGAAACCCGTCATTCTAGATTACGTGCGGCAGAACCCAATATAGGCACTCATCCCCTGACCGTGAGTTCCATAACGTAAATTGCAGATTTTGTGGTGCGATTCATGATGTTGATTGGGCAAATATAAGCGTCCTCTCGCAAGTCATTCGTAACGTAATGAAAGAAAACGGTGCAGACAAATATGATTTCCTTTGTGGCCATGGAGACAAGACTCTTCAGAGGCTTGTCGGAATGCCCGGCGAGCAGGAACATCATATTTCGTCTGTACCGTTTTCTTTCATAAACCTATAAAATCACGACTTGCGAGGAGGACGCTTATATCTGCCCTTCAAGCCCTAAAGCACCACAGAATCTGCGACACTATGCTAGTGAAACTCCGGTTTATTTCTGCTCTGCTTCATAGGCTTCGCGACAGGCTTTGGCAAGCTGGTCTCCGCAGGAAGTTCCGCGTCCATTGCAGGAAATTCCACCGATTTTCTGTTCTACCTGCTCAACGGTAAGACCTTCCACAAGCTTTGGAATTGCCTGAAGATTTCCATTACATCCACCGGTGAATTTTACATTGTGAACAATATTTCCCTCTAATTCCAACTCAATCAGAGTGGAACATGTACCTTTTGTTTTGTATACATACTTCATAATATATGCAGACTCTCCTCTTTGATGATACGATTCCATACATTATATATCATCCCGGAAGTGTTCGACAAGTTCTTTTTTTGGAAAATCAAAATACCCCGGATGTTATACCGGGGCATGAGTTAGTTGTTTATATTGTTAAAGTCGATACATAAATCTGGATAGATTCCTACGTTAATCGTATCTGAGAATGAGTATTCGTCAATATCCCCATGTTCCAGATCGTATACAGTAATCCGTTTTTTGTCTGGATCAACAATCCAGTATTCACGAACACCAGCAGTACGGTATTTGAATAGTTTTGTGTAATAGTCCATTCGTCTGCTGCCAGATGATACTATTTCTATAATCCAATCTGGTGCACCATTGCAGCCTTTATCTGTGAGTTTGGATTTGTCGCAGATGACGCTTATATCCGGTTCAACATAATTTTTGTCATCTGCATTTAGAAAAACGGCAAATGGAGCGATATATGGCTCACACGAACCCCCTCTTGATTTTATATAGGTGTTAATGATGGTAAAGAGATTGCCGGCTATAAGCTGATGTCTGCGTGTGGGTGGAGTCATGTAATAGATTTGACCATCGATCAGTTCGGCGCGTTCCCCATCCGGGAGGTTATAAATATCATCTGTAGTATAGATTCTTTCCTGTGGTAAAGTCATTAGAACACCACCTTTCATAAATAATAGGGGATAAGAGTATCTTCATCATCTTGCAATAGAATTATAGCTTATAATTAAAAATATGTACATAATATAAAAAAATAAAGATATCTGTTTGCGGAGGGTTACTGTTGGCTTAGCAGTAAAACACTTGCTGTTTTGCTGCGGAGGACGGCAATTAAATTATGTATACATAAATCCGACAGGATAATTTTCAGTTAATAAAAAATTCACAAATCGTTTACGCCTATTTTTGTTGTGGTGAAGCCTAAAAAGTGTTACAATAGCGATATCGTGCGAGGTTTCTGCATAAATGGCAGAAATTTTTCAAATAACAGAGCCGGGACAGGAATAGGAGTTTTTATGGGAGCATTGACAAAAATCTTCGGAACACACAGCGAGAGAGAGCTGAAAAGAATCTATCCGCTTGTTGACAAAGTAGAGTCTTATCGTGACTCTATGCAGAAACTTTCCGATGAAGAATTAAGAAACAAAACAAAAGAATATAAAGAGCGTCTGGAAAAGGGCGAGACTTTGGATGACCTTTTGCCGGAAGCATTTGCAACGGTTCGTGAAGCAGCAAAACGTGTGCTTGGCATGGAGCATTACCGCGTACAGATTATCGGTGGTATCATTCTTCACCAGGGACGTATTGCAGAGATGAAGACCGGTGAAGGTAAAACTCTTGTTTCTACAATACTTCGAATGCACCGAAGGCAAATTCCAGTCAATGATTACCTTGCAAAACGGAGTGGATGGGACAGGTTCATGAGTTTCTTGGACTGAAAGTAGGTGTCGTGTTAAATTCCATGACGAACGATGAGCGCAGGGAAGCATATAACTGCGATATTACTTATGTTACAAATAATGAACTTGGTTTCGATTATCTGAGAGATAACATGGTAATCTACAAAGAGCAGCTTGTTCAGCGTGGATTGCATTATGCCATCATCGATGAGGTTGACTCCGTTCTGATCGACGAGGCGAGAACGCCCCTGATCATTTCCGGTCAGAGTGGTAAATCCACCAAGCTATATGAAGCGTGCGATATTCTCGCAACACAGTTAAAACGTGGTGAGGATGTGCCGGAGTACCAAGATGGATGCCATCATGGAATTGAACAGGAGGAGACAGGAGACTTTGTTGTCAATGAGAAGGTTGTCAACCTGGACAGGAAGGTGTGAAAAAGGTTGAGCAGTTCTTCAAGATCGATAACCTTGCAGATGCAGAGAACCTTGAGATCCAGCACAATGTGATCCTTGCTCTGAGAGCACATAATCTGATGTTCCGCGATCAGGACTACGTGGTAAAAGATAACGAGGTTATGATCGTTGATGAATTTACCGGACGTATTATGCCGGGACGCCGTTATTCAGACGGACTTCATCAGGCAATCGAAGCGAAGGAGCATGTAAAAGTAAAACGTGAGAGCAAGACGCTTGCAACGATCACATTCCAGAACTTCTTTAACAAATTTGACAAGAAAGGCCGGTATGACTGGTACAGCACTCACAGAGGAAAAGGAGTTCCGTGATATTTACGGTATGGACGTTATTGAAATCCCGACCAATAAACCGGTCCAGCGTATCGATCATCATGATGCCGTATATAAGACCAAGAAAGAAAAATATCGTGCAGTTGTCGAGGAAGTGAAGAAGGCACATGAGAAAGGACAGCCGGTTCTGGTTGGTACGATCAACATTGATACTTCTGAGTTACTCAGCGGCATGTTAAAAAGAGAGGGAATCCCTCATACTGTATTAAATGCGAAGTTCCACGAACTGGAGGCTGAGATCGTAGCAGGTGCCGGACAGCATGGAGCAGTTACTATCGCGACTAACATGGCAGGCCGTGGTACGGATATTGCTTGATGACGACGCAAGAGCAGCAGGCGGCTTAAAGGTCATTGGTACGGAACGTCATGAATCAAGACGTATTGACAATCAGCTTCGCGGTCGTTCCGGACGTCAGGGAGATGTGGGAGAATCACAGTTCTTCATTTCGCTTGAAGATGATCTGATGAGACTCTTTGGCTCTGATAAACTGATGGATGTGTTCAATGCACTTGGTGTTCCGGAAAATGAACAGATCCAGCACAAGATGCTTACCTCTGCCATTGAGAAAGCACAGCAGAAGATTGAGGCTAATAACTACGGAATCCGAAAGAATCTGTTGGAGTACGATCAGGTTATGAATGATCAGAGAGAGATTATTTACAAAGAGCGTCTGCGCGTGTTAAATGGAGAGAGCATGAGAGATGCGATTTTCAAGATGATCACAGACCGCGTAGAGAGTTGTGTAGATACCTGCATTTCTTCTGAGATTCCAAAAGATGAGTGGGATTTAAATGAATTGAATCAGTTACTGCTTCCTATCATTCCTCTGGAACCTATAACGGAAGAAACGATTGCTGATATCAGGAATAACAAGGAACTTAAGCATCTCCTGAAAGAGAAAGCAGAAGTTATATGAAGCAAAAGAGACAGAGTTCCCTGAACCGGAACAGTTCCGTGAGTTAGAGCGAGTTGTCTTATTGAAAGTGATTGACCAAAAATGGATGGATCACATTGATGACATGGATCAGCTTCGTCAGGGTATCGGACTTCAGGCATATGGACAGAGAGATCCGCTTGTTGAGTACAAGATGGCAGGATTCGATATGTTTGATGAGATGACAGCCAATATTCAGGAAGATACGATCCGCCTGTTATATCATGTGAAGATTGAACAGAAAGTAGAACGTGAGCAGGTTGCAAAAGTAACCGGAACGAACAAGGATGATTCAGCTCCTGCTGAACCGAAGAAACGTGCAGCAGCAAAGATTTATCCAAACGATCCGTGTCCATGCGGTTCTGGAAAGAAATACAAACAGTGCTGTGGAAGATTTGCAGAATAGAAATAAAATGTGCAGAGCATTTAGATTCACAAGAGTCTGAATGCTCTATATTTTTATCAGAACTAATGTTCGGATAAAGCCTATACAAATTTTCAAAATTGTGTTATATTCTTAAGAGACATTCGTCCGTATATTCCCTCAGAAAATATACCATACTTTATTAAGATAACCCCCGGAGGTGATTTTTGTGCAAAAGGAACAACAAATCTTCAAATTACATGCCCCATACCAGCCCACGGTGACCAGCCGGCGATCGAAGAACTGGTAAGAGGCTTCAAAGAAGGCAACCAGTTCGAGACTTTGCTCGGTGTGACCGGTTCCGGTAAGACCTTCACGATGGCGAACGTCATCGCACAGCTGAATAAGCCGACTCTCATCATTTCGCACAATAAGACACTGGCGGCGCAGCTTTACGGTGAGTTCAAGGAATTCTTCCCGGAGAATGCAGTGGAATATTTTGTCTCCTATTACGATTATTATCAGCCGGAGGCATATGTGCCACAGACGGACACTTATATTGCCAAGGATTCTGCAATCAATGAGGAGATTGATAAATTGCGCTTGTCTGCCACGGCGGCACTTGTAGAGCGTAAAGATGTGATCGTGATCGCCTCGGTTTCCTGTATCTATGGTCTGGGCAGCCCGGAGGACTACCTTGGAATGATGGTTTCTTTGCGTCCGGGAATGGAGAAGGACAGAGATGAGGTCATCCGTGCACTGGTCGATATCCAGTACACAAGAAATGACATGGATTTTCACCGTGGTACATTCCGGGTGCGCGGTGATACAGTGGAGATTTTTCCGGCAAACTATAGCGATACGGCGATCCGGATAGAATTTTTCGGCGATGAGATTGACCGGATCACGGAGATTGATGTACTGACCGGGGAGGTCAAGTGCAGTCTGAACATTTTGCGGTTTTTCCTGCTTCACACTATGTTGTTCCGATGGAAAAGATTCAGAAGGTTTGTGTGAATATCGAAGCGGAAATGGAAGAGCGCGTAAAGTATTTCAAGGGAGAGGACAAGCTGCTGGAGGCACAGCGTATCGCAGAGAGAACCAATTTTGACATTGAGATGTTGAAAGAAACAGGATTCTGCAGCGGCATTGAAAATTATTCCAGACATCTTGCAGGACTTCCGGCGGGAGCAACGCCACATACATTAATGGACTATTTTAAGGACGATTTCCTGATCATTGTGGATGAGTCCCATATTACGATTCCACAGATCGGAGGAATGTATGCGGGTGACCAGTCCAGAAAATCAACGCTTGTTGATTACGGATTCAGGCTTCCTTCTGCAAAAGATAACAGACCTTTGAATTTTGAAGAGTTTGAGAGTAAAATTGATCAGATGCTTTTTGTTTCCGCGACACCAAATACGTATGAAGATGAGCATGAGTTGCTCCGTGCAGAGCAGATTATCCGGCCAACCGGTCTGTTTGATCCTGAGGTGGTAGTCCGGCCGGTAGAGGGACAGATTGATGATCTGATCGGAGAAGTGAATAAAGAGACGGCAAAGAAGCATAAGGTTTTGATCACAACCCTGACCAAAAGAATGGCTGAAGATCTGACGGACTATATGAAAGAACTCGGTATCCGTGTAAAATATCTGCATTCGGATATAGATACTCTGGAGCGTGCAGAGATTATCCGTGATCTGCGTCTGGATGTGTTTGATGTCCTGGTCGGAATCAACCCGCTCTGGAAGGCCTGGATATCCGGAAATCACACTTGTGGCGATTCTGGATGCAGATAAAGAGGGATTCTTACGTTCTGAGACATCCCTGATCCAGACGATTGACGCGCGTAACAGCGAGGGACATGTTATCATGTATGCGGATACCATTACAGATTCCATGCGCAATGCGATCGACGAGACAGAACGACGACGCAGGATCCAGCAGGAATATAATGAGGAACACAATATCACACCGACAACAATCCAGAAGTCTGTCCGTGATCTGATCAGTGTATCTAAGAAAGTGGCACAGGAGGAACTGAACTTCAAGAAAGATCCGGAGTCCATGAACAAGGAGGAACTGACGAAGCTGATCGCAGATATTCAGAAGAAAATGCAGAGAGCAGCGGCAGATCTGAACTTCGAGGCGGCAGCAGAATACCGCGACCAGATGCTGCAATTGAAAACAATGCTTCAGGATTTATAATAAGGTGGAAGGGCAATTGCTTAATAAAATATAGAAGGGTGCAGATATATGAAAACATCAGAGAACCGCAAATACATCAAGATACGCGGTGCGAATGAACATAATTTGAAGAATATTGATGTGGATATTCCGAGAGATGAATTTGTTGTGCTGACCGGACTTTCCGGTTCCGGTAAATCATCTCTGCGTTTGACACATTTATGCGGAGGGACAGAGACGGTATATGGAGTCGTTGTCCTCCCATGCAAGACAGTTTTTAGGACAGATGGAAAAACCAAATGTTGAGAAAATCGAAGGGCTTTCTCCGGCAATTTCCATCGATCAGAAATCCACAAACCGGAATCCGAGGTCAACGGAACGGTCACGGAGATCTACGACTATTTCCGGCTGCTTTACGCTAGGATCGGAGTGCCACATTGTCCAAAGTGTGGAAAAGAGATCAAAAAACAGACGGTCGATCAGATGGTCGATCAGATCATGGAGCTGCCGGAGCGTACTAAGATCCAGCTTTTAGCACCGGTGGTCAGAGGAAGAAAAGGAGAGCATCAGAAGTTTTCGAGCAGGCGAAGCATGTCCGTGTCGTTGTAGATGGAAATCTCTATGAACTGTCTGAGGAGATCAAGTTAGAGAAGAATAAAAAGCACAACATCGAGATTGTTGTGGATCGTCTTATGGTAAAACCGGGGATCGAAAAACGACTGACAGATTCCATTGAGAATGTGCTGCAGCTGGCAGACGGATTGATGATCGTGGATGTGATCGATGGAGAACCAATTCAGTTTTCTGAGAGTTTTTCATGCCCGGACTGCGGTATCAGTATCGATGAAGTGGAGCCGAGAAGTTTCTCTTTCAACAATCCGTTTGGTGCGTGTCCGACCTGCTTTGGACTTGGATATAAAATGGAGTTTGACATTGATCTGATGATCCCGGATAAGAGGTTGAGCATTTCGGAGGGGGCAATCCAGGTGATGGGCTGGCAGTCCTGCACCGATAAGAGCAGCTTCACCTATGCGATTTTAAAAGCGCTGACGGAAGAATATCATTTTTCACTGGATACACCGTTCCGGGAATATCCGGATGAGATAAAAGATGTTTTGATCAATGGAACACACGGAAAAGAACTGAAAGTACGCTATAAAGGACAGCGCGAGGGCGTGTATGATGTCGCATTTGACGGTCTGATCCGCAATGCAGAGAAGATACCGTGAGACTCTGAGACGATGAAAGCAGAGTATGAACAGTTTATGCGCATCACGCCGTGTGAATCCTGCCATGGACAGCGTCTGAAACCGGAATCCCTCGCAGTAACGGTTGCGGACAAAAATATTTATGAGATGACCTCCATGTCGGTGAAGAATCTTAAGACGTTTGTAGATCAGATGGAACTCACAAAGCAGCAGCATCTGATCGGCGACCAGATTTTAAAAGAAATCCGTGCAAGAGTGGGATTTTAAATGAGGTTGGACTGGATTATCTGTCATTGTCGAGAGCGACAGGAACACTGTCCGGTGGTGAGGCACAGCGTATCCGTCTTGCAACCCAGATTGGTTCCGGTCTTGTGGGAGTTGCCTATATTCTGGACGAACCGTCGATCGGACTGCACCAAAGAGACAACGATAAGCTTCTGGGGGCATTGATGAATTTAAGAGACCTTGGCAACACGCTGATCGTTGTGGAACATGACGAGGATACGATGAGGGCGGCGGACTACATTGTGGATATCGGACCGGGGCCGGCTCACATGGTGGACAAGTGGTTGCGTGGCACTGCAGAAGAGATCATGCAGAACCCGGATTCTGTCACAGGGCATATCTGAGCGGAAGAATCCAGATCCCGGTTCCAAAGGAGCGCAGAAACCGACAGGCTTTCTAACGATCAAGGGCGCAAGGGAAAATAATTTAAAAAATATCGACGTGGATATTCCGTTGGGCGTTATGACCTGCATTACCGGTGTTTCGGGTTCTGGAAAGAGTTCGCTGACAAATGAGATTTTGTACAAACATCTGGCGAGGGATTTAAACCGTGCAAGGTGCATTCCGGGAGAACATGACGATATCCTTGGACTGGAGCAGCTGGACAAGGTGATCGATATTGACCAGTCGCCGATCGGCAGAACGCCGCGTTCAAATCCGGCGACTTATACCGGTGTCTTCGATATGATCCGCGATCTTTTTGCGGGAACACCGGATGCAAAAGGATATAAAAAGGACGTTTCAGCTTCAATGTGAAAGGCGGACGATGTGAGGCATGCTCAGGGGATGGAATTATCAAAATTGAGATGCATTTCCTGCCGGATGTCTATGTGCCTTGTGAAGTGTGCGAAGGAAAGCGGTATAACAGAGAGACACTTGAAGTAAAATATAAAGGAAAAAACATTTATGATGTGCTGGATATGACAGTGGAGGAAGCATTGAGTTCTTTAAGAACGTGCCGTCCATTGAACGCAAGATCCAGACTTTATATGATGTGGGACTTTCCTATGTAAAACTTGACAGCCATCTACGGAACTGTCCGGAGGTGAAGCACAGCGTATCAAACTTGCAACAGAACTCAGCAAGCGTAGCACAGGTAAGACCATTTACATTTTGGATGAGCCGACAACAGGGCTTCATTTCGCAGATGTGCACAAATTGATCGAGATTCTGCGCAGACTTTCAGATGGAGGTAATACCGTAGTCGTCATTGAACGCAATCTGGATGTCATCAAGACCGCTGATTATATCATCGATATGGGACCGGAAGGTGGAGACGGCGGCGGAACTGTGATCGCCAAAGGAACACCGGAGGAAGTTGCCAAAGTGAAAGGATCCTATACCGGACAGTATGTAAAAAAATATCTTAAGAAGTAGATAGCAGGATGTATGCTTAGCGTACATTCTGCTGCAATGGACAGAGATGTGATACACCGCTGATTAGCGGTCGTCATAACAAAAAAGGGGCTGTGAAAAAAGAATAGTCCCGAAAAAAAAGAAAGACCAAGAGTTTATAATGAACTCAAGGTCTTTCTTTCTGTTATAATTAATTTGTGAAAAAAATTAATAACATAATCTATTCTAACCCAAAACAGGCAGTTTTGCCAATGCTAATTCAAGATTATTTGGACATCTGTGATCCAGTGCTGACTTTTGATAGATTTATGGGAGAAATCGAACTGGAGAAATATCTGAAAAATATTCCTCAACATTATACAGGAAGACTCAGATATGACCCGGTCAGCATGCTGAAAACAGTTTTGTTTGGATTTATGGCGAATGGCTATATATCATTGCGTGAACTGGAGGATCAGTGTAAAGTCAATCTCCGCTTCATGTATCTTATGGATCATCAAGCACCTTCTTACCGTACTTTCGGCTACTTCATCAACGAAGTACTTGCTGATTCCATTGAAGAAATATTTCAAGATATAAACAAAAATCTTCGAGACAGAGCATGTAGATCTTCAACATCTATACATTGATGGATCCAAGTTTGAAGCAAATGCGAATAAATACCCTGGGTATGGAAAAAAGCAACCGAAAAATCCAGATACCGTCTCTTTGGTAAGATAACTACACTCTTTGAGGAAATCAATGAGGAACTTTCATGTACAGGTATGAAACTTTGTATCAATAGTGAGTACGCACCAGAGTATCTGAAGGAAGCTGCTGAACAGTATGCAGAAGTCTGGCAGATTAATGAAGCAATGTTTGTTCATGGCAGTGGACATCGCAAAACTACACAACAACGTCATTATGAGAAACTCAAAGAGTATGCTGCTAAGTTGGAAGAATACGTGGAAAAATCAAAATCTGTGGGGAAGATCGCAACAGTTACTCGAAAACAGACCATTCAGCCACTTTTATGCGAATCAAGACAGACTACATGGGCAATGACCAGTTGCTTCCAGCTTATAATGTACAGGTCGGTATTGCAGATGAATATATTGCTGTTGTTGATGTAAATCAGTATCGCTCAGATATGGATTGTTTTATTCCATTAATGAACAAGTTTTATACTACATATGGCTTTTATCCGAAGTACCCAGTAGCAGATGCTGGATATGGTTCTTACAACAATTACATCTTCTGTGGGCAATGGACTGGAAAAATATATGAAATTTACCATGTTCAAGAAAGAGACTACAGACAAGAAGTATCATGAAGATCCATTTCGTGCAGTAAATTTTCCAATCGGGAAGGCGGAATCATGCGTTGTCCAAATGGGAAAAGCTTTTATCTTCAGTATCGAAAACGTAAAAGGGAACAAGTATGGGCCAGGAAGAAGTGTATCAGTGTGAAGATTGTCCGGCTGTCCATATGCAGAACAATGTAAAAGACAGATAAAACCGTACTGTACGGATCAACCGCGAACTTACAGCGATGCATCAGGAAGTGATAGAAAATCTCGAAAGCATCCAGGGAGCGCTTCTAAGGATGAACAGATCCATTCAGGCAGAAGGTACCTTTGGTATCATGAAAAACGACCGGTGGTACAAAAGAATTGTCCGAAGAGGAATAAAATCTGTATTGCTTGAAGTATTTCTTGTTTCTATCGGACACAATCTTTATAAATATCACAACAAACAGAAAAAAGTTGCAGCTGCCGCATAAGATTTCATAATATCATTCTTATGGTGGTAAGGAACTATACCCTTTTTTATGTAATATAGCTATTATTATAACTATAAGCAAAAGGACGAATGAAAAAACTCTCGTTTTTTCACACGCCCTTAAAATTTCGGGGAGTGCTCCTCCGATATCCGTAGATATCGAAGAAGCATGAGTTATGAAAAATTATATTAGCCGACTTAATAAGTCATATTAGCTAGTACTATTATAATATAAAAAGAAAATGTGACCATTTTGTGATGAAAAAATAAAAAAAATCTTATGAAGCATCATTTATTAAAAAAATCTTATTTTTCTTGAAAAATAGGATTTTCTGGAAAAAAAACTTTGAAAAATATAACTTTTTGTATATAATAAGATTGTATATGTAAAAATAGGAGTAGTATCGTACTTCTTATTTTAATAGTGCAGAAGAAAAAAGTGATTTTTAATGTATTTCCGTATATCTCATACAGGAAAATATTGACATACATTCCAAACAATTCCAGAAAGGGGAATATCATAATTATGATGAGTACAGATATTGGTATCGATCTGGGTACCGCAAGTATATTAGTATATATCAAGGGCAAAGGGGTTGTATTAAAAGAACCGTCTGTTGTCGCTTTTGACCGTGATACAAATAAAATCAAAGCCATTGGGGAAGAGGCGAGATTAATGCTCGGCAGAACACCGGGTAATATTGTTGCTGTAAGACCACTCCGTCAGGGCGTTATCTCGGATTATACAGTTACGGAGAAGATGATCAAATATTTCATTCAGAAGGCTCTTGGCAAGAAAACATTCCGCAAGCCAAGAATCAGTGTCTGCGTGCCAAGTGGTGTGACAGAGGTTGAGAAGAAAGCCGTTGAGGATGCGACCTATCAGGCAGGAGCAAGAGAGGTTTCTATTATTGAGGAGCCGATCGCAGCAGCTATCGGAGCCGGAATTGATATTGCAAGACCTTGTGGTAATATGATCGTAGATATCGGTGGCGGTACAGCAGATATCGCTGTCATTTCTCTGGGCGGTTCAGTTGTAGTACCAGTCAAGATCGCCGGGGATGATTTTGACGAGGCAATCGTCCGCTATATGAGAAAGAAACACAATCTTCTGATCGGTGAGCGGACCGCAGAGGATATCAAGATTAAGATTGGAACATGTTTCCCATTAGCACAGAATGAGACGATGGATGTGCGTGGACGTAATCTGGTGACAGGTCTTCCAAAGACAGTAACGGTCTCTTCAGAGGAGAAGGAGGCTGCGCGAGCCTACTTTGCAGATCGTCGAGGCAGTACACTCTGTATTGGAGAAAACTCCACCGGAGCTTGCTGCCGATGTTGCAGACCGCGGTATCGTAATTCTACCGGCGGCGGTGCATTGCTTCGGTCTGGAAGAACTGATCGAGGAGAGAACCGGAATCAATACAATGACTGCAGATGATCCAATGACATGCTGATTGGTACAGGAAAATATGTAGAATTTTTATCTGGAAAACGTGATGACGATTAAGTTTAATATTTCTGTCAGATCGACCGAAATACAATATTGGATAAAACGTGACTGACAGGTGGATATACAACGATTGATGCGAGGTGTAATATATGATCAAAGGCTTATATACAGCATATACAGGTATGGTGATGAACAGAAGAGATTAGATGTTCTCACGAATAATCTGGCAAATGCAGACACAAAATGGCTATAAAAGAAGGGACAACATCTCAGACGTTTGCCGGATGAACTGGCAATTAAGATAAAGGATACCTCTTCTTATGGCCTGAATAAAAACTTGTGTGATCAGTATGGGTGTGCACCTTGGTGAGACTTATACCAATTATGATCAGGGTATCAAAGTGACGGACAATGAGACAGATGTATTGGCTGGAAATGGATTTTGCAATTGCTTTTACGAATAAAGCAGGGAAACTCTGTGAAGTATACAAGAGATGGAGCTTTACCGTGAATACAGAGGGTTATCTGGTGACAAGGATAGCGATTATGTGTTGAATCAGGCGGGTGCACAGAATACCGATCCGAATGCAAGAACTGTTAAATCCGAATGCGAAGATTACCATTGATGAGTTAGGGAATATTTATCAGAATGACCAGCTTGTTACAAGAATAGGCGTCGTTGATTTTGATGATTATAATTATATTTCAAGTATGGTGAGAATCTGTATGATCTTGTGGATGGAGGACAGATCACACAGCTTCTGATGCAAAGGTGCAGCAGGGGTGTATCGAAGGCTCTAATGTGAACGTTGTGGATGAGATGGTAAAGATGATCACTATCTCAAGAGCTTATATCAGGACAGAAAGTGATCAATACGGTAGACGAGACATTGGACAAGACCAAATCCAGGTGGGAAAAGTATAATATAAGGTACAGGTGGAGGAAATCAGACTATGATGAGAGCACTTTATACTGCAGCCCGGAATGAGAGCGCAGCAGACCAACGTAGATAATATTTCAAATAACATTGCGAATGTCAATACAACAGCATTTAAATCCCAGAAGACAGAGTTTAAATCACTGTTATATCAGACCATTCAGACCAGAACGACAAGTGCAATGGTGAAACCAATCGGAGCGCAGGTGGACTTGGAACAAGAGTTGCGTCCAACACCACAAGCTATACGCAGGGTGCGCTGCTCGAGGATGAGAGCAAATCTGCTTTGCAATCGAAGGAAATGGATTCTTTCAGGTGAGAGGGGCAGATGGGACAACTTACTATACCAGAAATGGTAATTTTAACTGGAGTATTGGTCCGACAGGAACAACCCTTACCAATACCGATGGATATCCGGTTCTGGATTCCAATGGAAACACCATTGTTCTTCCGAATAATGTCAATTCTGGGAAGGCGGTAGTGACAACGGATGGTCAGGTTGGCTATTATAACAATGCGGGTGCTTATGGTATGAACCGGACAATTGGCCTCAGCCAGTTTAACAATCCTGCAGGCTTGGAAAAAGCAGGATCTAATCTTTTGAGAGCGACAAATGCATCCGGGGCAGCACTTAATGAAGCAACCAATGCGAACCTCACAAGAAGTAAAATCCATCAGGGTTATCTGGAAGGCTCAAATGTACAGGTAGCAGATGAGATGGTAAATCTGATCGTGGCACAGCGTGCATATCAGTTAAACTCAAAAGCGATCACAACATCCGATGATATGTTAGAGCAGGCAAATAACCTGAAACGTTAGTTTTTTACATTCTACAGGAGGCTGAAAAAATATGAGTATGTCAATTGACAGCATGGCATCCATGCTGAATACGACCAATACAGATGCAACAACCAATTACAATGCCAATGCATTGAAAAAATCATTAAACGGTGTATCTTCCGACACATCTGCGGATGAACTGATGCAGGTTTGCAAAGATTTTGAATCTTATTTCGTAGAAGAAGTCATAAAAGAGGTAAAAAAGAATTTACTCCCGGATGATGAGGAGAAAGATGCATCATTATCCACAATGACAGATTATACGATGGATTTTGCAGTGGAAAAGATTGCAGACGAACTCATTGATCAGGTTGGTGGTAACTTTACACAGTCATTGTATGAGCAGATGAAACGTAATTATAATATTGATTGATCAGAGCATAGAACGATACCATTCATAGCAGGACTCAGACAGTGTCTGGTATGAATGACAGAAATTAAGAATCACAGGCTGTCGCTTTAAGAGATTATTTCTTAATGCGGCAGCTTTTTACTTTACGAATCATTTGGTTTCAGATAGAAAGAAATGGATTAGAAAGTTATGGAGAAATTAGCAGGATATGTGGAGCATATCATATACCGCAATACGGACAATGGTTATACAGTACTCAATCTGGTGAGCGGCGAGGATGAGATCACCTGTGTCGGCATTTTTTCGACGATCGCAGAAGGGGAAAATATTGAGGCGACTGAGGATTATACCGATCATCCGACGCACACAATTTAAAGTGGTGAGCTTTGAAGAGAAGGCGCCGGAAGATCAGGAGGCGATCGAACGCTACCTTGGATCGGGTGCGATCAAGGGAATCGGGCTTGCAATGGCAGCCCGTATTGTGCGGAGGTTTAGGGAAGATACATTCCGGATCATTGAGGAAGAACCGGAGCGGCTTGCGGAAGTAAAAGGAATCAGCGAGCGGAAGGCAATGGAGATTGCAAGTCAGGTAAATGAAAAGCGAGACCTGCGGCAGGCGATGATCTTTTTACAGCAGTTTGGAATTACTATGAATCTTGCGGTAAAAATTTATAATAAATATGGACAGGAAGTGTATGGAATCTTAAAAGAGAATCCGTACCGGCTGGCAGATGATATCGAGGGAGTTGGTTTCCGGACAGCGGACGATATTGCAGCAAAGGCAGGAATACGGACGGATTCTGATTTCCGTGTGCGAAGCGGTATATTGTATACACTGCTTCAGGCGTCCGGTGAGGGGCATACCTTTTTGCCACAGGAGGAACTGACAGCAAAAACAAGTGAATTGTTGGGAATCGACAAAGATATCATCGAAAAAAATTATATGGATCTGTCAATTGAACGGAAAATCATTATGAAGCAGTCGGGAGAGCAGACGCAGATTTATTCAGCTTCTTTTTATTATATGGAAGCAAATACGGCAACAATGCTCCGGGAACTGGATATTGCCTATGATGTGGCAGATGCAGAGATAGAGCAGCGGATCCATAACATTGAGAAACAGACAGGAATGCAGTTGGATGAACATCAGGTGCAGGCGGTAAAAGAGGCGGTACGAAACGGTCTTTTGGTCATCACAGGTGGTCCGGGTACAGGTAAGACAACTACGATCAATACGATCATCCGATATTTTGAGATGGAAGGCATGGACATTTTTCTGGCAGCGCCAACAGGACGTGCAAAAGAATGAGTGAGACAACTGGATTTGAAGCGCGGACGATTCACCGCATGATTAAATGGTGGCATGGAAGGAAGTGCCGGATTTGAACGTAATGAAACGAATCCATTGGAAACGGACCTTGTGATTATTGATGAGATGTCGATGGTTGACATAACACTGATGAATTCTCTTTTAAAAGCGATCGCACCGGGAACCAGACTGATCCTTGTAGGAGATATCAACCAGCTTCCAAGTGTCGGACCGGGAAGCGTGTTAAAGGACATCATCCAGTCGGAAGCATTCATGTGGTTGGCGCTGACAAAAATTTTTCGTCAGGCGTCGACAAGTGACATCATTGTGAATGCACATAAGATCAATCGTGGGGAAGAGGTTTCCCTGGATAATAAAAGCATGTTCTTTTTTCTGAAGCGATATGAGGCAGATATCATCATCAATGTGGTACTTCAGTTAGTAAAGCAGAACCTGCCGAAATTCGTGGATGCAACACCGTATGATATTCAGGTGCTTACACCTATGCGGAAAGGTCTTCTGGGGGTGGAACGACTGAATGGGATCCTCCAGCAGTATCTCAATCCGCCGGATCAATCAAAGCGGGAAAAAGAGCATGGCGATATGGTATTCCGCGAGGGGGATAAAGTCATGCAGACCAAGAACAACTATCAGTTGGAGTGGGAAATCTGCACAAAATTTGGTCTCACTGTGGATAAAGGAATGGGAATCTTCAACGGTGATATGGGAATCATCACGGAGATCAATGATTTTGCAGAGACGATGACCGTGGAATTTGATGAGGGAAGAAAAGTAGAGTACTCTTACAAGCTTCTGGATGAGCTGGAACTAGCTTACGCCATTACCATTCACAAATCACAGGGAAGTGAATACCCGGCTGTTGTGATCCCTTTGCTCAGTGGACCATCAATGCTCATGAACCGGAATCTGTTATATACGGCTGTGACGAGGGCAAGAAAATGCGTCACACTCGTTGGAAATGATACAACCTTCAATCAGATGATCCAGAACACGTCACAGCAGAAACGCTATAGTGGACTGTGCGACCGTATCCGTGAAAGCGTGTTGTAAACCGGAATTTAATTGACGTAGTGTCGCAGATTCTGTGGTGCTTTTATAGGTTGTGAGGGGCAGATATAAGCGTCCTTTCACAAGTCAGAATTTTATATGTTAATGAAAAAGAAAAACGGTATAAACGAAATATTATGTTTCTGTTCGCTGGGCATTCCAATAGGCTTCTGAGCAACAATCTTGAGAAGCAGTGCTTCCCAAGATTGTTAGAATCCTATCTTCCCATAGCTCACAAAGAAAATAATGTTCATACCGTTTTTCTTTCATTTACGTTATGAATGACTTGTGAGAGGACGCTTATACATGCCCGGTCAACGTTATGGATTGCACCACAAAATCTGCGATTTACGTTATGGAACTCGCGGGGTATGGGATGAGTGCCTATAGGATCAAAACTCAATCTGCATTCTCAAAGTAATTTAATTATAAATTCTGTAAATCAATTTTAATAGAATGAAGTAGGATTGTAAGTGTAATTATGGTAGAATAATGGTATTAATGAAGTTGATCAATCGGGATTGTGCGCCCAGACAAGGGCGAGTAGTCTAACAGGTGGAATGCCTGTCTGGTAAGGTCTAACCAACCGCCAGTAGCGAGTCTTGGGTGACTGCCAGTAATGGTAGCTGCTAAGCAGACAGCGAGAAAATAGAGAGTGCGGGATTTGCCCTCGAAATTTGACATTTAGAAGGCTGACGTTCTATTCCGACGGAAGCAATACAAATCAATTCTATTGGTGAGAAATGGTTTGTTTTACGGGTCAAAGAGCACTTTTATGTTTTACATTGTGATTATTCAGTCAACTGGGAGAGCTCTATTGTTTCTTGCCATTGTGCATGGCAAACAACTGCAAAATAGGAGAATGTCAAAAGAACAGTAGGCAGTCGGATAGCCTTCATAGTACTGAAAAAGTTGTGTAATGCCAACGGAGGAAAGGAGCTACATAATAATGGTCTTCTGAGGACACATCAACCGTACTCAGGGACGGAGGTATTGATGGAAACGAAATTAGAAAGAATAGCAGAAATATCGGCAATTCGCCGAGACCAGAGTTCACTCGTTGTATCATCTAATCAATAAAGAAATGCTTTGCAATGTCACAAAGAATTAGACGGAAACAAAGCAGTCGGTGTTGATGAGATTACTAAGAAAGAGTACGAGAGAAATCTGGAGCAAACATAGATGACTTGGTAGAAAGACTGAAAAGAAAATCATACAAACCACAGCCATCAATTAGGGTATATCCCTAAAAGCAATGGAAAACTTCGACCATTAGGAATTGCGCTATGAGGACAAAATAGTCCAATTAGCATTAAAAGAAAATATTGGAAGCTATCTATGAACCGAGATTTCTGAACTGCATGTACGGATTCAGACCAAACCGAGGATGTCATAACGCAATAAAAGAACTGTATAAGAGATTAAACAACACGAAAATCTGCTATATTGTGGATGCTGACATCAAAGGATTCTTCGACCATATGAAGCATGAATGGATTATCAAGTTTTCAAACTTTATATTAAAGACCCCAATATAATTGGTCTTGTCAAGAAGTATCTTAAAGTGGGAGTGCTGGATAATGGTGAACTTATGGTGAATGAAGAAGGTTCAGCTCAAGGCAATATCATAAGTCCAATCCTAGCAAACATATATATGCACAATGTATTGACACTATGGTATAAGTTTATTATTACCAAAGAATGCAAGGGAGATAACTTCTAATTGTATATGCAGATGATTTTGTTGCAGGATTTCAATACAAATGGGAAGCTGAAAACTACTATAAGCTTCTAAAAGAACGAATGGAAAAGTTCGGTTTGCAATTAGAGGAAAGTAAAGCCGTCTATTGCAAAGTGGCGCTTTACATTGCGAGGGCGAAGCAAAAAGAGCGGGTGAGTCTACCAGATTAGAGACATTTGATTTCTTGGGATTCACATTCTACTGTGGACGTTCACGCAAAGGCATGCCGTACATAATGCCAAAGACAAGCTCTAAGAAATTCAGACAGAAAATCCGAGACATTAAAGTATGGCTATATGCGAATAGAGACCAATCGTTGAAGAAACTAATGGGAATGCTTAATCTGAAGTTAGTCGGTCACTATAGATACTATGGCATCAGCTTTAATGGCAGAATGATTTCAAATTACAAACAGCAAGTCAGAGAGCTTCTGTTTAAGGTGCTGAATAGACGAAGTGACAGAAAGAGCTACACAAGAGAAGGATTCATTGAAATGCTGAAATACTATCCATTGGCATTGCCAAAGATATATGTCAGCCTGTTTTGATACTGTAAATATTATTATGAAGAGCCGTATGCGGGAAAGCCGCACGTACGGTTCTGTGAGGGGCTTTATGTGAGGTGTGAGTCTACTCGACTATTAAGGAGGATATGGATGAAACTGTTTTTATGTTCGCACTTTTCAAGTGTAGGAAGTTTGATAAAAGAAGAAATTGATAACAAGAAAGTCGCATTTATTCCCACAGCTTCGCTGCGAAGGCTATACTGGTTATGTCGGCTCGGCTCGAAAGCTATTCAATAAACTGGGAGCAGCCGTAACGGAAATTGATATTTCAACGGAGGCTTATTTAACGATACAGTCCGTTTTTGAAGATGCGGATGTGATATATTTTACTGGTGGAAATTCTTTCTTCCTTATGGACCAGCTCCAAAACGGGCACGGATGAGCTATTGAAGAAAGAATTGGCAAAGGAAAACTGATGATCGGTGAATCGGCGGGTGCGATTATACCAACTATCCAATATATTGAACAAATGGATGAAAAGCCGGAGGACTACTCACAAGAAGATGATGCAGGGCTTGATTTGATTGATTTCTATGTTCTTCCGCATTATCTTACAGCACCATTTAAGAAAGTTACTGAGAAAATAATGACTGAATTTTCGGATTTGAATCTATGCCCAATTAACAACCGTCAGGGAATTGTAATTGATGGTGAAGGTTCAAAGGTTATTTGCAAAGACTAATTTGAAAATTCAAGTTTACAGAACTGAATCAAAAGAGCTCGAAGGAGCTCTTTTTCCTTTTTTATAATAGTATCATTATGGTATAATAGAGACATACAAATCGGAAGATGGAGGATACACGCATGAAAATTGTAATCATTAATGGAAGTGCCAGAAAAGGAAATACGCTGGCAGCAATCAATGCATTTATAAAAGGAGCGTCAGAAAAGAATAAAATTGAAATCATTGAACCCGACAAACTCAACATTGCACCATGCAAGGGATGTGGTGTCTGTCAATGCTCTAAGGGATGCGTCGATAAGGATGATACAAATTCTACCATTGATAAAATTGCTGCCGCAGATATGATTCTTTTTGCTACACCAGTTTATTGGTGGGGAATGTCAGCACAATTGAAACTTATCATTGATAAGTGCTACTGCCGTGGATTGCAGTTAAAAAACAAAAAAGTTGGCACAATTGTTGTAGGTGGTTCTCCCGTAGGCAGCATCCAGTATGAGCTGATTGATAAGCAGTTTGACTGTATGGCAAAATATCTTTCATGGGATATGCTTTTCAAAAAATCATATTATGCAACAGCCAGAGATGAACTTGAAAAAAATAAGGATTCCATGAACGAACTTGAGTGGATTGGAAAAAATTTATAAAGCACACACCAAATTCCAGTTGAACAAAATCGCTGCGCGATGGCTCTGCCAAGGCTGTGGCGCAGCTTTCTTTCTCAATAATAAAATAGGCAATGGCAATTCTTACCAGTATTTGATATTGTAAAGTTACCACACAAAACAATTCAATAAAGAAAGACACCACTGCCTATGAAAAGAATACCATTTGACCGCTTTTCTGACAAGCGGTTTTATTATGCTAATGCACCTCCATGTAAGCAGTTTTTTTCATTAACTACTGATTTTACATGGAGGATTTTATTATGTACGAAGAAATTTTTAATCAGATTCGATCTGCTGCGAATAAACGGAATCTCAAGGATTCCACGATTCATGCATACTGTACCAGTGTTGCTCATTTTTTGAACCACACAGCCAAGGATATAGATGCATTAACAACTGACGATGTTGATATATTCCTAACTGAAAAGAAACTTTCCGGGATTTCACCGGAAACATACAATCACTACCATTCAGGAATCCGCTTCTTTTACAAAAAAATATTGAAGAAGAATTGGGATGATGACATACCTCGTATGAAAAGGGACAGGAAGTTACCAACGGTGCTTACAAAAACAGAAATATCAGCTATTCTTGATGCTACGCCAAATCTGAAGCACAAAGCTATGATTGCTACTATGTATTCAGGCGGACTTCGTGTTTCAGAAGTCACACATCTTCATTATGATGATATTTCACGCACGAACAAAACTATACACATCCGTGATGGGAAAAGTCGCTCTGATCGTTATACTTTGCTTGCAGACCGGACGCTCGAGATATTGACAGAATACTGGTTTCAATGTGGCAGACCAAGAGGGATTTTGTTCCCAAGTTCATGGACAGGGGATTATCTTACAAAAGATAGTGTCATTCAGTTTTTTCGTGAAAGTGCCAAAAGAGCAGGCATTCAGAAACACGTCTCCACGCATTGTTTACGTCACAGCTTTGCAAGTCATCCGTTTGAATCCGCCCGTGATGTAAAATATATTCAAGGCTTCTGGGACATCGTGATCCAAAATCAACAGAGGTTTATCTGCATGTAAGCAATAAAACTCTGCTTGGAATCAGGAGTCCATTTGAGATGGGCGGTGAATGATTATGGAGAAATCATGTACGATACAAGATGTATTTGAACGGTTTTATCCTTCTTATGAAAAGAGGAATAGCCCTCCTGCTCATCATAGAAAAACAGCTTATCATATCATGAACTGTAAAACAGGCGCTTTGGTGTAAACATCAGTGTTTGTGAGGACTGCGGATGTATCAGCATTCATAATAACTCCTGCAGAAGCAGATGCTGTCCCATGTGCCAGGAGTTTCCGAAAGAGAAATGGATTGATGCACAAAAAGAGAACGTACTTGATGCACCCTATTATCATGTAGTATTCTTACAGTTCCTGAGGAATTGAATTCCATCATTTACAGCAACCAGAAGCTGTGTGTATGATGCACTGTATCATGCTGCCTCAGCAACCTTGAATGAATTGGCAAAGACGCAAAGTACCTGGGAGCTAATATAGGTATATCTGCATTCTTCTTACATGGGGTTCTGCAATGAATTATCATCCCTCATATCCATACAATTGTTCTGGCGGACTTGATAAGGACAGCAAATGGAAAGATACCGGTGGGAAGTTTTTTCTCCCATATGGGGTTATCTCGAAAGTGTTCCGTGGAAAATATTTGTGCGGAATTAAAAAGCCTGTGGAATGATTCAAGGCTTGGGTTTCATGGTACAGCGGAGAAATATCAAAACCACTATTGCTTCAAAGGACTTCTGATGAGTGCTATAAAAAGACTGGGT
>SCPN01000498.1_pt1 | contig 40803 bp, 39 predicted proteins | sample 6106831 | NCBI WGS metagenome assembly SCPN01 (sample SAMN10720447, study PRJNA508395) | human gut metagenome | isolation source: Participant 1, 0 month | reverse complement strand
GTATGTTGTGGGTTTAACAAATTGATTTATTTGCATGTTACATAAATTAAACAATTAAGAATACGGAAAGCCATGAAACGGAAACAATAAAAGGAAATCGACGCAGGTTATTTACCGCAAAGAACGACAAAAACCGCGCCAGTGACGCGGTTCAAATAAACTGGTTTGACCTTAACGCAAAATAATTTTGCAAATCGCGTCGGGCAACCTGTGGCGGTGGTAATTGCCTTCATATCAGGTGTTTTCGGCCCGTGAGCAACTTCTTCAATTGCTGCCAGAATACCGTTATGCGCTTGGTTGAAACGCTCATCGCCATTGCCGAGAAAATCGAGCATCATTGCACGGCCCAAATCGTGGCGATAGGGTTAGCAATGTTTTTCCCGTAGATATCCGGCGCGGAACCGTGGACTGGCCTGAAGAGCGACGGGAAAGTGCGTTCCGGATCTCGGTTATGGATGGGGCAATGCCAATGGTGCCGGTGCAGGCCAAGATCGGAAAGCGATATCGCCAATAAATTGACGCCACCACCACATCGAAGCGTTCCGGCTGCATCACAAAACGCGCGCAGAGAATATCAATATGCTGCTTTGTCCCAGCGGATCCCGGGTAATTCTCGGCCATTGCTTCCACTCGCTCATCCCAGTACGGTACGCTGATGGCTAAACCGTTTGATTTAGTGGCAGAAGTTAGCGTCTTACGTGGCGGCTTTGCGCAAGTCTTGAAGGCATAACGCAAAATGCGATCGACACCACGACGCGTAAATACCGATTCCTGAATGACGACTTCATGCTCTGTACCTTCATTCACCTCTACCGCCGAGCGAGGAATATTCGCCTTCGGTGTTTTCACTGACCACGTAAAAATCGATGTCGCCTGGCTGTTTTCCGCCAGCGGCAGGGACGCCAGGAAAGAGACGAACCGGGCGCAGGTTGACGTACTGGTCGAATTCACGACGAAATTTCAGCAGCGGACCCACAACGAAATATGGTCAAACGGTGTCCGGCCAGCCGACGGCATTCAAAATAGATGGCGTCGAAACGGCTAAGTTGCTCATGCCAGTCGTCCGGCATCATTTTACCGTGATGGCTGTAATACTCGCAGCTCGCCCACTCCATTTGCTCAAAACTCAAGGCGAAGCCCCAGCGCTCAGCGGCAGCCTGTAACACGCGAATCCCTTCAGGAAGGACTTCTTTGCCAATCCCGTCTCCCGGGATCGCAGCAATACGCATCGTTTTCATCATTGGGTTCTCACTCCTGACCATCAAAATTGACAACATCACCATCCTATAATTGACTGAAAAGGAATTAATCCCGTAACTGGTGAAACATAAAACACGAATCATGAATAATTTACCGCTGCTGAATGATTTGCGCGTCTTTATGCTGGTGGCCTGTCGGGCTGGTTTTGCCGCCGTGGCGGAAGAACTGGGCGTTTCACCGGCGTTCGTCAGCAAGCGCATCGCCTTGCTGGAGCAAACGCTAAACGTGGTGTTGTTACACCGCACCACCCGCCGCGTCACCATTACCGAAGAAGGAGAGCGGATTTATGAATGGGCGCAGCGGATTTTGCAGGATGTCGGTCAGATGATGGACGAACTTTCTGACGCGTCAGGTGCCGCAGGATGCTGCGTATTATCAGCAGCTTTGGTTTTGGACGACAGGTGGTGGCTCCGGCGTTATCAGCGCTGGCTAAGGCGTATCCGCAACTGGAATTACGTTTTGATATGGAAGACCGGTTGGTCGATTTGGTCAATGAAGGTGTTGATCCGATATTCGCATTGGCGATGACATCGCCCCTAATTTAATCGCTCCGCAAACTGGCGACTAATTACCGCATTCTCTGCGCGTCGCCGGAATTTATTGCGCAACATGGCGCGCCGAAACATTTAACCGATCTTTCCGCATTGCCGTGCCTGGTCATTAAAGAGCGCGATCATCCTTTGTGTCTGGCAATTACGCAATAAAGAAGGCCACCATGCGATTAAAGTCACCGGCCCACTGTCGTCTAATCATGGAGAAATTGTCCATCAGTGGTGTCTCGATGGGCAGGGGATTGCTCTGCGCTCCTGGTGGGATATGTTAGCGAAAACATTGCCAGTGGTCATTTAGTGCAAGTGCTACGGAATATTGCAGCCAGCGAACGTCTGGGGCTGTTTATGTTTCAAGGCTGGCGACGTCAGGAAAGTGCGGATAACGGTAGAATTTTACGCCAGTATTTTGCCGAGCACTACCCTGAATTTTCACTGGAGCATGCCTGATTAATGATTCAATTATCGGGTTGATATCGGGTTAAAACCTGATTTTCTCCTTTCTAAGCCGCTACAGATTGGTTAGCATATTCACCTTTAATCGCGCATGATCGAAAGATAATTAAAGAGGTTAACGTTCGCTGAATACGGGGTTCTGAATTACTGGACCTATCTGGTTGGGGCCATTTTATTGTGTTGGGCCGGGCCAAATACCCTGTTTGTACCTCAAAAATAGCGTCAGTAGCGGTATGAAAGGCGGTTATCTTGCGGCCTGCGGTGTATTTATTGGCGATGCAGTATTGATGTTTCTGGCAATGGGCTGGAGTGGCGACATTAATTAAGACCACCCTGATATTATTCAACATTGTACGTTATCTTGGTGCGTTTTATTTGCTCTCATCTGGGGAGTAAAATTTCACGCGACCCTGAAGGGTAAAAATAACGAGGCCAAATCCGATGAGCCCCAATACGGGGCCATTTTTAAACGCGCGTTAATTTTGAGCCTGACTAATCCGGAAAGCCATTTTGTTCTATGTGTCGTTTTTCGTACAGTTTATCGATGTTAATGCCCCACATACGGAATTTCATTCTTTATTCTGGCGACGACGCTGGAACTGGTGAGTTTCTGCTATTTGAGCTTCTGATTATTTCTGGTGCTTTTGTCACGCAGTACATACGTACCAAAAAGAAACTGGCTAAAGTTGGCAACTCACCTGATTGGTTTGATGTTCGTGTCTCTGCCGCTGACTGGCGACGCTGCAATCCTGATACATTCAGCCCGCTGTCGCGGGCTTCCTAATTTGTAATCCTCTCCTGATTTTTCTCTGATATGGTGCTAAAAAGTAACCAATAAAATGGTATTTAAAATGCAAATTATCAGGCACCCTGAAACGGCTGGAATAAACTGTTTTCAGCGCATTCCCGAAGGAGGGAATAGGATGCTGCAAATCCCATATGGAATTATATTCATACGCGCTCAACGCCTTCTGAATAAACAAACTGCGCCTGCCGGAATATTCTGAACGTCATCTTGATAAAGGAACGCGCCTGGGGTTTACCCACGCCTTCCGTTATGCATGGGGCGGTCAACATCTCGGCTACGCTGATGAACACAGTGCAGAGCCTGATCAGGTGATCCTTATCGAAGCGGGCAGTTTGCGGTGTTCCTCCAGAAAAGTGGCACAACATTGAAGCCATGACTGACGATACTTTATTTCCAACACGGACTTCTTCGGCTCCCTGAAGTCCTGATGGAAGGTGCGCAACAACGGAAAGTCATTCATAACGGAAATGAATCATGGGCAAAGCAACGTATACCGTGACCGTCACCACAACAGCAATGGCGTTTCTGCCGATTATGAAACAGAGACGCCGATGACTTTGCTGGTGTGAAGTGGCGGCTGAAGTGATAAAAGATCCGTGAATACCGTGCGTTCTCTATCCGGTGCGTGCCGCAAAACCCCGTCCTTCAGGGCGGGATATATAGCGCGGTTTTCCACCTAACCGTGTTTGCTGTTGTTCAATCGTATTGGCGGATGACGGATATTGGCGCACCTCCGCAGCTACTGGCAAAATAGCCATGGACTCCACAAAACGCCTTTGTAGTAATACCTGACTGCAATATCTGGTCGATCTTGTCGCATTAACCTATCCGATACGCCTTTGAGGCTGTTTTCCAGACTGGATATCGCCAGTTTGGGAGGATAGTTAATTAACAAATGGACGTGATCCGTTCGCCATCCATTTCAACAAGTTCAGCTTCAAAATCAGCACATACATTTGAAAAGTAAGCGCGTAGTTTTTCTGTCGCGTCATGGTCAAAAATCTGATCTGTATCTGGTGACAAAGACTGTGAACATATCAGGAAAACACAATGCCTTCCACGCCGGATATCGGTTTCTTTTCACAGACCAAAGTATCATTTGGCCTGTGAAACGACTACAGGCATTTAAATTCCAGTTAAGACCAGGTGATCAACAGGAGTGTGAAAATGAGGCGCTTCTGCAGGCGCATGTCGTTTCTGTTTTCAATCGTGCTCTGGCGCTTCAGAATGAGAATCATGAGGCCGGTAATAAATACATCCCTTTACGGGAAAATGGCTTCCGGCTGGTTGAGTGGAAAATGCCACTGAAAACGCAATGGCTTTAAAGATATCTCCCTCACAGCCATTGCAACAGTCACTGAAAGACCTTGAGCGGGCTTACAAAACTTCTTCCGGAAGCGGGCTGCTTTCCCCGATTCAAAAAGCGGGACAGAATGATGCATTCCGCTACCCGCAGGGCGTTAAGCTCGATCAGGAAAACAGCCGTATTTTTCTGCCGAAACTGGGCTGGATGCGCTACCGGAACAGCCGTCAGGTCACGGGTGTTGTGAAAATGTCACTGTCAGCCAGTCCTGCGGTAAGTGGTACATCAGTATTCAGACAGAAAGTGAAGTATCCACTCCGGCTCACCCTTCAGCATCAATGGTCGGGCTGGATGCTGGCGTGGCTAAACTCGCCACGCTGTCAGATGGCACAGTCTTGGAGCCTGTAAACAGTTTTCAGAAAACCGAAGACGCTGGCGAGACTTCAGCGACAGTTAAGCCGCAAGGTCAAATTCAGCAACAACTGGCAGAAGCAGAAACGCAAAATACAGCGACTGCATTCCTGTATCGCAAATATCCGCAGGGACTACCTTCACAAAGTCACAACGGCCGTCAGCAAAAACCACGCAATGATAGTCATTGAGGATTTGAAGGTCAGCAACATGTCAAAGTCAGCAGCGGGTACGGCCAGCCGGGGCGCAATGTCCGGGCAAAATCAGGTTTAAACCGTTCGATACTGGATCAGGGCTGGTATGAAATGCACCGCCAGCTTGAGTACAAGCAGCTCTGGCGTGGCGGTCAGGTGCTTGCTGTTCCGCCAGCGTATACAAGCCAGCGTTGCGCGTACTGTGGTCATACAGCGAAAGAGAACCGCCTGTCACAAAGTAAATTCAGATGCCAGGTATGTGGATATACAGCGAACGCCGATGTAAATGGCGCTCGTAACATTTTAGCCGCACGCCGTTCTGCCTGTGGAGAGATGGTGCAGTCAGGCCGCCCGTTGAAGCAGGAACCCACCGAAATGATTCAGGCGACAGCCTGAACGTAGCAGGGATCCTCGTCCTTCAGGGCGTGGAGGATGTCAACAAACAGGTTGAATTAACTCCGCGCCCTGGTTTTTGACATTACCTACCGCGCGCGATACCGGGTGCCAGGTGAACTGGTTTGCTGGCACACAGCCGTTGGTAGCAATTTCTGATGCTTCTTTACCGCCAATCTCTTGCCGCATCCATTCCTGTGCAGCTTCTGGCGACAGAACCAGCGGGCGGCGGTCATGAATATCTACCAGACCCTGGTCTGCTGCAGCAGTGACAATTAAAAATCCTTCGGCTTCGTCACCACGCTCAAACGGTGTGCTACCTATCGCGGCCATAAAAACAGGTTGTCCATCAGCGCGATAGATAAAATAAGGCTGTTTTTTGTCGCCTTCTTTTTTCCACTCAAACCAGCCATCGGCAAAACAGATTGCCCGACCATGTTGCCAGAGCGGTTTAAACATACGACTGGTGGCCGCAGTTTCTACGCGGGCGTTAATCAGCGGCGGTTTATCCCACCATCCGGGAGCATATCCCCAGAAAACCGGATCCAGATGAAGGTGTTCATCACGTTCACTGAGCAGAAGAACTTTGGTTCCCGGCGCGACGTTGTATCTGCCAATGGGTTCGGGATCGAAGGGAATATCGCGTTCAATATCTTCCGCGAGAAGCGCAAGGTAATCTTCACGCGTTTGGGATTGGGCAAAGCGTCCACACATAGAAACCTCCTGAGATCATACTGAAAAGAATAGGAGAGGGGGCGGGTAAAATCTATGTGTCAGAGGCAACGATGTTCCCGCTGTGGGCCACAGCGGGAATGAGGGATTACTTCTGAATTAAATAACGAATGGTCGGCCCGTCTTGCTGAATATCCAGCACCGTATAGCCGTGATTACGCGCATCCAGTGGAATATTATTGATCGACTGTGGACAGTCGCTCATCACTTCCAGGATTTCCCCTTTTTTTAACTGCGGCATCGCCTCAAGAGTTGCGACTGCCGGATAAGGGCAGGGTTCACCCACCATATCAAGGCGGTAATCAGGAACGATATTTTTCATGCGATCTCCTTAGCAGTCTGCGGTGCCGCACGGCGGAAGAAGCGTTTTTCCCAGCCGATAATCAACATCAGCGCAGTAAACAACAGCAAATATGTCACCAGCAGGCCACCCATCGGACCAAAGGTTTTCAGCAGGTTGATTTTGTCCCAGTCGGTGGCCAGCGCCGGAGCGAAATCATCCCAGTAATACGCCAGAATCGTTGAGCCGATCACATTGCCCAGACCGACCCACCAGTAGTGCACCTGGCCTTCTACCGCGCGGTACATCCAGCCGGTTTCGCAGCCGCCAGCCAGCACGATGCCAAAACCAAACAGTAAACCACCAATTACCGCGTTTGGTCCCGCCCACATGATTTTGGGTTCAACGCCTAACTGTACGTAACTGAAGATCCCGATGGCACTCACCGCCATACCAATAATGATTGCTTTCGCCATATGGGTACGTCCGGTGATCCACATATCGCGGAACGCCGAAGTAAAGCAGATTTGCGCACGTTCAATCAGTAAACCAAAGCCGACGCCAAACAGCATTGCCAGCCCCAGTTTGGGTTGGTTCATCGCCGTGAGCAGCGCCCAGCCCAGCATGCCGAAAAAGACCAGCATCCCGAGACGAAAACGACGCCGCGCCTGATCCGGTTTTTGCGTCAGCGGTGAGACGGCAGAAACTTTCTGCATTTTCACGGGAATACGGAAGATGGGCAGCAGGGTAAAGCGCGCGCCAAACCATGAACCAATGGCAGTGGCGATGGCAAAGAACCAGGCATGCAGCGAGAACTGAGGAATGCCGGTAAAGAACGCCGCCAGGTTACAGCCCATTGCCAGACGCGCGCCAAAACCGGCGATAATGCCGCCAATGATGGCCTGCATAATGCGGATACGGCTACGCGGCATGCGTAGTTTGACATTGTTGGCCCACAGCGCTGCGGCAAAGCAGCCGCCAAACATACCGAGGATCATCATCCCGTCGATGCGGGTTAATGGCGATCCTTCCAGATGGATAATTTTAAAATAACCCCACTCTTCAGCATGGACGCCAAACAGCTGCAGGAGCTGACCGCCCCAACGGGTAAATTCACCCGTGACAGCCCAAAAGGTGCCAGTAATGCCAAAATAGTAAGTGGAGAGAATACCCGCCGCGATGACCGCGGGGATGGGCGCCCAGAATTTAATCAACCAGGCGTGTTTGAATTGCTGCCATGACATGAATGTAGCCTCTGAACTCAGAAGGTTTGAAACAAGAGTCGCGAATCATACACCATGCAAATTTATTTTCGGGGTAATAATTCACAAAAATAATAGTTAGATCAAATTTCTCTCTGAACCTGGAAAGGCTGGCGACATCAGGGCTTTAATGCCACAATCCTCTTTTCTTCTCATGCAGGACGAATGATGAAAAAACTCGCAATTGCAGGCGCGCTCATGTTGCTGGCGGGCTGTGCCGAAGTCGAAAACTATAACAATGTCGTGAAAACCCCCGCGCCGGACTGGCTGGCGGGCTACTGGCAGACCAAAGGGCCGCAACGTGCGCTGGTCAGCCCGGAAGCGATAGGCAGCCTGATTGTCACTAAAGCGGGCGATACTCTGGATTGCCGTCAGTGGCAGCGGGTGATTGCCGTGCCGGGTAAGTTGACATTGATGTCTGATGATCTCACTAACGTTACCGTAAAACGTGAGCTGTACGAGGTTGAGCGTGACGGTAACACCATTGAGTACGATGGTATGACGATGGAGCGTGTGGATCGCCCGACGGCAGAGTGTGCCGCCGCGCTGGATAAAGCGCCGCTACCGACGCCACTGCCGTAATGAAATCTCCCCGGCTTGCTGCCGGGGATGAATTTAAATCACCTCTTCGATAACCCACACGCTAACGCTGCCGCCGTTGCAAAAGAAGGTCGCTTCGCCGTTTTCGTCGGTTACTACACTCTCTTGCCGGTTCCCAAGAAAATCACGCCAGGTTTTATTGCCGTAATTCTCTCCTAAATGAATGGTTTTTTCGCCATCATCTCCGTTCGACATGACCACCACGCAGCCGGGATATTCGTCGGTGCCACTGCGGCTAAAGGCAATGCAGTTCGGATGGTCGAAAAATAACGTCTGTACACCGTGGGCGAAACGCTGACGGGCGAGAATTAACTCATCAAGCTGTTCGATTATTGGCATATCTATCGGATAGGTTTGCCCGTCACCACCGACATCTTCGTAATGCGCACCGTAGAGGTCCGGATAGAATACCGAAGGAACGCCATTTTCCCGCAACAAAATTAGAGCATATGCCAGCGGTTTAAACCACGGTTCGACCGGTGCTTCGAGGGCTTGCAACGGTTGGGTGTCGTGGTTGGCTACGAGGGTTACGGCGTGGAAAGGATCGGCTTCCACTAATGTACCCGTGAAAATCTGCGTCATGTCGTAGTCGCGCCCCATGCGCGATGCTTCATGGAATTTCATCTGCAGCGGCGCATCGAACAGCATGGTTTTGCCTTCCACCTGATCAATATACGTTTGCAGTTTATCGACTTCATGCGACCAGTACTCTGCCACAATAAACAGCGGCTTTGGCGCAACTTCCTGTACGTGTTCGATCCACTCTTTATAAAACCAGGCTGGAATATGTTTGACCGCATCAAGACGAAAACCGTCGCATTGCGTTTGTTCCATCACCCAGCGCGCCCAGTATTTAATCTCTTCCGTCACGGCATGATTGCGAAAATCGATATTCTCGCCCATCAGATAATCGAAATTACCTAATTCATCATCAACCTGATCGTTCCAGCCTTCGCCGGTGTAGTCGTTAACAATTTTAAATATGCCATCTTCATCAGGGTTTTCGATATGGTCGATACCGCTAAAACATTTGAAATCCCAGATAAACTGTGAGTATTGCCCGGCACGGGCGGGGAACGTAACGCGTCCAGCCTTCGCACTCAATGATTTCTTCATCAATTTGCGTACGGTCGTCAGCATTTACGCTGCACGCGAATAGCTTCTTTTTCATCCGCGCCCATTTTGTGGTTGACTACCACGTCCAACAGCACCGCAATGTCATTACGTTTCAGGGCGTCAATGGCGGCCAGCAGTTGTGCTTTATCGCCATATTTAGTAGGGATGCTGCCTTTCTGATCAAACTCGCCTAAATCAAATAAATCATAGGAGTCGTAGCCGACCGAATACCCGCCCGATGCGCCTTTATAGGCGGGCGGCAACCAGACCATATTGATACCAATATCATTAAAACCGTCGGCGCGCTCGGCCAATTCAGACCAGAGCTTACCGCCTTCCGGGTAATACCAGTGAAAACATTGTAACAGCGTGGGATTACGCATTCTTCGACTCCATTCAAGGGGAACATTAGAAGCGTAGCCGTAATCGGATTATTCGCGAGCCATCGACTCATTCAGATTCAAAAGAGGTTATCCTGCGGAGCCAGCACAAAGCCGCCCTGATCGCCATAGGCACTTAACACCGATTTTTGCACCGATGACTGACCGACCAGTTTCGCCAGTTCATCCATCCGAATCTGTAATAACTGCTTTACCTTGCTTTCGTTGTCGAGAATCAGGCGCAGCATCGGGCGGAGCTGCTCCTGCATCGTGGTGGACGGGTCAATCTCTTCAGTCAGATGTGCAATCTCCTGCACCGCATTCACATACGCCATTTCGCTGGCGATGAGTTCGTCCCATTGTTCTTCCGTTGCCAGGCGTAACATGAGCTGGCTTTTTTCGACGAGTTGTTGCCAGGCGAAATATAAATGCGGTGCATGGTTCATCAGACTGGGTCCTGAATCAAAGAAGGGGAGAGTAACGACTCTTTCCAGGCATCGGCAATATTACGCATTAATGCTTCCACTTCTTCGACTGCGGAGACATCGTTGCGTAAATTGGCTTGCAGCAAGCGCCTGACCATATAGCTATAAAGAGCAATCAAGTTTTGGGTTAATTCGTCTTTGCTCTCTTCATCAAGACTCACCCGAAGTCCGTTCTCAATGATGTTGATCGCTTTTGACAAAGAGACGCCTTTGCCTTGCTGATTGTTGTCCTGCATAAACAGGCGCGCTCTAACCAGTGCGCTTAGCACTCCATCAAATAGCATGGTGACCAGCTGCTGCTGGCTGGCGCTCATTACGGCGCTTTCGACGCCAATTTGTGCATAGGCTTTTGAGCCGCTCGCGGTATACATGCTGACCTCCGTGATCAGGAATTACTCATTGCAGTAAATTGTTGGCTGAGATAGGTACTGGTGTTATTCAGTTTGCTCATCATGGTATCTAATTGCGTAAACTGTGCAGTGTAACGCGCCACGGTGTCATCAATGCTGGCACTGACGGATAGATACTGTTTGGTCAGTTTTTTCAGTGTGGCGTTAATACTGTCCTGTGCGCTATCAATAATGCCATCATCGGCAAGGTAACCTTTTACCTCGGTGGCAATTTTGGTGGTAATTCCTGTTTCTTTACCATCGCCTACCAGCAATTCACGTACGGATGCTGTATTTTCATTCAGGACTTTTTTGAGTTTATCATCATCAATTTTCAGCTTACCCGTCGTGCCGTCCTGCTTAATCCCGATCTCGTTTAATGTTTTGAAGGCACTGTCGCTGGCACCGTTTGCAAATTGTGCGCGGATGCCGCTTTGAATTGTACGTACAACGCTGTCTCCGAGAAGTGCACCATTATTTTTATCTTGTGCTTCAGCACCTGGGTCTACTTCTTTATATTTTGTCAGGGTGTTAAAGGTGTCAATGAGGGAGTTATATGAATCCACCCAGCCTTTAATTGCTTCGGTTGCTTTATCGTTGCTTTTTGTCACCGTGACCCGGACGTCAGTGACTTTTTTGGTCAAATCGAGAGTCACTCCCTGAGGAGCATCGGTAATTTTGTTACTTGAACGTTCAATATCGATACCGTTAACGTTTAGCTGTGCATTTTGCGCGTTAACCAGTTCCTTCATATTCCCGGTGTTGGTCTTGCTGTCATAAGCCAGCAGATCATTTAATTTACTGTCACCCTCAACAGATATGGTCATTTTATTGGCCAGACCTTCACTGGCGGTCAATACCAATTGATAGTTACCATCTTTGACTTTAACGATACTAGCGGAAATTCCACTATCGGCATCGTTAATGGCTTTGCTGATCTCATCCAATGACGTCTGATCTTTATTGAGCTTGATTTCCAGCGGCTCTTTACGACCGTCTTGGGTAATTTTTATTGTGCGTGTATCTGATGACTCATCACCCAGTGCATCTTTTGTTGATGCAATGATTGTCGGGGAATCAGTTCGTAAAGATTGCGCCTGCGCCAGTTGGGTTACGCTGATGGTATAGATACCGGGGGCAGCACCTGCTTCGGTGGAAACTTTAAGGTCTTCATTGCTACTGGTAACGGTAGTGCTTTTGAACAGATCGGCTTTATTTAACGCAGTATTTGCAGTCTGGAATTTTTCTAATGCACTTTTTAATGTGCCATAGGCTGTCAGACGTGCGGTATTGTCACTCTGTTGCTGAGTAATTGGGTTTAAGCGTTTTTTTTCAGCGATGGTCAGGTTGTTTAGCAATGTATCCAGCGGCAGATTCGAACCAACGCCAAGAGATGTAAATGAAGCCATACCTAATTCCTTTTGATTGCAAACAGTAGATAAGCGGGTTATCGGCAATTTGTGCGCAAAGTTTAATAGTTGATTCACGAAGATGATGCGCAGAGTAGAGTTGTATATTACGGATATTTCAGCCGTTAAGAAAAAACAGGAGAGAAACTAAAATTTTCTAAAGTTCGAAATTCAGGTGCCGATACAAGGGGTACGGTGAGAAACCGTGGGCAACAGCCCAATAACATCAAGTTGTAATTGATAAGGAAAAGATCATGGCACAAGTCATTAATACAAACAGCCTGTCGCTGTTGACCCAGAATAACCTGAACAAATCTCAGTCTTCTCTGAGCTCCGCCATTGAACGTCTCTCTTCTGGCCTGCGTATTAACAGTGCTAAAGATGACGCAGCAGGTCAGGCGATTGCTAACCGTTTTACAGCAAATATTAAAGGTCTGACTCAGGCTTCCCGTAACGCGAATGATGGTATTTCTGTTGCGCAGACCACTGAAGGTGCGCTTTCTGAAATCAACAATAACTTACAGCGTATTCGTGAATTGTCAGTACAGGCCACTAATGGTACAAACTCTGACTCCGACCTGAATTCAATTCAGGATGAAATTACACAACGCCTTAGTGAAATTGATCGTGTTTCTAACCAGACACAATTTAATGGTGTAAAAGTTCTGGCTTCTGATCAGACTATGAAAATTCAAGTAGGTGCGAACGATGGTGAAACCATTGAGATTGCCCTTGATAAAATTGATGCTAAAACCTTGGGGCTTGATAACTTTAGCGTAGCACCAGGAAAAGTTCCAATGTCCTCTGCGGTTGCACTTAAGAGCGAAGCCGCTCCTGACTTAACTAAGGTAAATGCAACTGATGGTAGTGTGGGAGGTGCTAAAGCATTCGGTAGCAATTATAAAAATGCTGATGTTGAAACTTATTTTGGTACCGGTAATGTACAAGATACAAAGGATACAACTGACGCGACCGGTACTGCAGGAACAAAAGTTTATCAAGTACAGGTGGAAGGGCAGACTTATTTTGTTGGTCAAGATAATAATACCAACACGAACGGTTTTACATTATTGAAACAAAACTCTACAGGTTATGAAAAAGTTCAGGTGGGTGGTAAGGATGTTCAGTTAGCAAACTTTGGTGGTCGTGTAACTGCATTTGTTGAAGATAATGGTTCTGCCACATCAGTTGATTTAGCTGCGGGTAAAATGGGTAAAGCATTAGCTTATAATGATGCACCAATGTCTGTTTATTTTGGGGGAAAAAACCTAGATGTCCACCAAGTACAAGATACCCAAGGGAATCCTGTACCTAATTCATTTGCTGCTAAAACATCAGACGGCACCTACATTGCAGTAAATGTAGATGCCGCTACAGGTAACACGTCTGTTATTACTGATCCTAATGGTAAGGCAGTTGAATGGGCAGTAAAAAATGATGGTTCTGCACAGGCAATTATGCGTGAAGATGATAAGGTTTATACAGCCAATATCACGAATAAGACGGCAACCAAAGGTGCTGAACTCAGTGCCTCAGATTTGAAAGCCTTAGCAACCACAAATCCATTATCCAAATTAGACGAAGCTTTGGCAAAAGTTGATAAGTTGCGCAGTTCTTTGGGTGCAGTACAAAACCGTTTCGACTCTGCCATCGCAACGCGGCGTACCGTAAAACACCTGTCTTCTGCCCGCGTATAGAAGATGCTGACTACGCAACCGAAGTGTCTAACATGTCTCGTGCGCAGATCCTGCAACAAGCGGGTACCTCTGTTCTGCTTTAGGCTAACAGAATACGCGAATATTGCTCGTTAATTTACATCGCTCCAGACCCGCCACCGGCGGGGTTTTTTCTGCCTGGAATTTACCGGTAACCCCCAAATAACCCCTCATTTCACCCACTAATCGTCCGATTAAAAACCCTGCAGAAACGGATAATCATGCCGATAACTCATATAACGCAGGGCTGTTTATCGTGAATTCACTCTATACCGCTGAAGGTGTAATGGATAAACACTCGCTGTGGCAGCGTTATGTCCCGCTGGTGCGTCACGAAGCATTGCGCCTGCAGGTTCGACTGCCCGCGAGCGTGGAACTTGACGATCTGCTACAGGCGGGCGGCATTGGGTTACTTAATGCCGTCGAACGCTATGACGCCCTACAAGGAACGGCATTTACAACTTACGCAGTGCAGCGTATCCGTGGCGCTATGCTGGATGAACTTCGCAGCCGTGACTGGGTGCCGCGCAGCGTGCGACGTAACGCGCGTGAAGTGGCACAGGCAATAGGGCAACTGGAGCAGGAACTTGGCCGCAACGCCACGGAAACTGAGGTAGCGGAACGTTTAGGGATCGATATTGCCGATTATCGCCAAATGTTGCTCGACACCAATAACAGCCAGCTCTTCTCCTACGATGAGTGGCGCGAAGAGCACGGCGATAGCATCGAACTGGTTACTGATGATCATCAGCGAGAAAACCCGCTACAACAACTGCTGGACAGTAATCTGCGTCAGCGGGTGATGGAAGCTATCGAAACGTTGCCGGAGCGCGAAAAACTGGTATTAACCCTCTATTACCAGGAAGAGCTGAATCTCAAAGAGATTGGCGCGGTGCTGGAGGTCGGGGAATCGCGGGTCAGTCAGTTACACAGCCAGGCTATTAAACGGTTACGCACTAAACTGGGTAAGTTATAACGTCAGTAAATGCCGCACTTTAACTTTGACTACCAGGAGTTCTTAATAATGGTGCAGCACCTGAAAAGACGGCCATTAAGCCGCTATCTTAAAGACTTTAAACACAGCCAGACCCATTGCGCGCATTGCCGTAAATTACTCGATCGCATTACCTTAGTTCGCGACGGCAAAATAGTGAATAAAATCGAGATTTCCCGCCTGGACACGCTGCTTGATGAAAATGGCTGGCAAACGGAACAAAAATCATGGGCGGCATTGTGCCGATTTTGCGGTGATTTACATTGCAAAACGCAGAGTGATTTTTTCGATATTATCGGCTTTAAGCAATTTCTTTTTGAGCAAACTGAAATGAGCCCAGGTACGGTGCGTGAATATGTCGTTCGTTTGCGCCGTTTGGGGAATCATCTACATGAGCAAAATATTTCCCTCGATCAGCTGCAGGACGGTTTCCTTGATGAAATCCTCGCTCCGTGGCTGCCCACCACCAGCACCAACAATTACCGCATCGCATTACGGAAGTATCAACACTATCAGCGTCAAACGTGTACCGGACTTGTGCAGAAATCCTCCAGCCTGCCTGCTTCTGATATATATTAAATAAGAATAAGATGTAGCGGAGTTGTTTTTGTGTTTACAAACAATGGATCTACACTGCAAACAGACATAACAACATTCGGGGTGAATATGAAATTAGCACATCTGGGACGTCAGGCATTGATGGGTGTGATGGCCGTAGCGCTGGTTGCGGGCATGAGCGTTAAAAGTTTTGCAGATGAAGGTCTGCTTAATAAAGTTAAAGAGCGCGGCACGCTGCTGGTAGGGCTGGAAGGCACTTATCCGCCGTTCAGTTTTCAGGGGGATGACGGCAAATTAACCGGTTTTGAAGTGGAATTTGCCCAACAGCTGGCAAAACATCTTGGCGTTGAGGCGTCACTAAAACCGACCAAATGGGACGGTATGCTGGCGTCGCTGGACTCTAAACGCATTGATGTGGTGATTAATCAGGTCACCATTTCTGACGAGCGCAAGAAAAAATACGATTTCTCTACCCCTTACACCATTTCCGGTATTCAGGCGCTGGTGAAAAAAGGTAACGAAGGCACTATTAAAACGGCTGATGATCTGAAAGGCAAAAAAGTGGGTGTCGGTCTGGGCACCAACTATGAAGAGTGGCTGCGTCAGAATGTTCAGGGTGTCGATGTGCGTACCTATGATGATGACCCGACCAAATATCAGGATCTGCGCGTAGGGCGTATCGATGCGATCCTCGTTGATCGTCTGGCGGCGCTGGATCTGGTGAAGAAAACCAACGATACGCTGGCAGTAACCGGTGAAGCATTCTCCCGTCAGGAGTCTGGCGTGGCGCTGCGTAAAGGAAATGAAGACCTGCTGAAAGCGGTGAATGATGCAATTGCGGAAATGCAAAAAGACGGCACTCTGCAAGCTCTTTCCGAAAAATGGTTTGGTGCTGATGTGACCAAATAATCAGCATAATGACAAAAAAGGGCGCTTTCACTAGCGCCTTTTTTATTTACGCGTTTTCAGCGTGCATAATAAGAAAATCACAACAACACACATCGGAGGCTATTATGCCACTGCATAATTTAACCCGTTTTCCACGGTTGGAGTTTATCGGCGCGCCAACGCCGCTCGAATATCTGCCGCGCTTTTCTGATTATCTTGGACGGGAAATTTTCATCAAACGGGATGACGTCACACCCATGGCAATGGGCGGCAATAAATTACGTAAGCTGGAATTTCTCGCGGCAGATGCCCTGCGCGAAGGTGCCGATACGCTGATTACTGCCGGCGCGATCCAGTCTAACCATGTGCGGCAGACTGCCGCAGTTGCGGCGAAACTCGGCCTGCACTGCGTGGCGCTGCTGGAAAATCCTATTGGCACAACCGCAGAAAACTATTTAACCAACGGCAATCGTTTGTTGCTGGATCTGTTCAATACCCAGATTGAAATGTGCGACGCACTGACCGATCCCAATGCCCAACTGGAAGAGCTGGCGACGCGAGTCGAAGCACAAGGCTTTCGCCCGTATGTCATTCCGGTTGGCGGTTCTAATGCTCTGGGCGCGCTGGGTTATGTGGAGAGTGCGCTGGAAATCGCGCAACAGTGTGAAGGGGCGGTTAATATTTCGTCGGTGGTGGTCGCATCGGGCAGTGCCGGAACTCACGCCGGATTGGCTGTTGGGCTGGAACACCTGATGCCTGAAAGCGAACTGATTGGCGTGACCGTGTCGCGTTCCGTTGCCGATCAATTGCCGAAAGTGGTTAACCTACAACAGGCGATTGCGAAAGAACTGGAGCTGACCGCATCAGCGGAAATTTTACTCTGGGATGACTATTTTGCACCTGGCTACGGCGTGCCGAACGACGAAGGCATGGAAGCAGTGAAATTGCTGGCGCGTCTGGAAGGCATTCTGCTTGATCCTGTGTATACCGGAAAAGCGATGGCGGGGCTGATTGACGGTATCAGTCAGAAACGCTTCAAAGATGAAGGGCCGATTCTGTTTATTCATACCGGCGGCGCGCCTGCGCTGTTCGCCTATCATCCCCACGTTTAGCTCCGGGAACGCTCATGCAAGAAAGTATACAACTGGTTATTGATTCCTTGCCGTTCCTGTTGAAAGGGGCTGGGTATACCCTGCAACTCAGTATCGGCGGCATGTTTTTTGGCTTACTACTCGGGTTTATTCTCGCGCTGATGCGCCTGTCGCCAATCTGGCCCGTGCGCTGGCTGGCGCGTTTTTATATCTCTATTTTTCGTGGTACGCCGCTCATCGCACAACTGTTTATGATCTATTACGGCCTGCCGCAGTTTGGTATCGAATTAGATCCCATTCCGTCAGCAATGATTGGTCTGTCGCTGAACACTGCCGCCTATGCCGCCGAAACGCTGCGCGCCGCCATTTCTTCTATTGATAAAGGTCAGTGGGAAGCCGCTGCCAGTATTGGTATGACGCCGTGGCAGACCATGCGTCGCGCGATTTTGCCACAGGCGGCGCGGGTGGCGTTGCCGCCGCTGTCGAACAGCTTTATCAGTCTGGTAAAAGATACGTCGCTGGCCGCGACAATCCAGGTGCCGGAGCTGTTCCGTCAGGCGCAGTTGATTACCTCGCGCACGCTGGAGGTGTTCACCATGTACCTGGCGGCTTCGCTCATCTACTGGATCATGGCGACAGTATTATCGACGTTGCAGAACCATTTTGAGAATCAACTTAATCGCCAGGAGAGAGAACCAAAATGAGTGCCATTGAAGTTAAGAACCTGGTGAAAAAATTTCACGGTCAGACGGTGCTGCACGGTATCGACCTCGAGGTAAAGCCTGGCGAAGTGGTGGCAATTATCGGTCCGAGTGGTTCCGGCAAAACCACGTTGCTACGCAGCATAAATCTGCTGGAACAACCGGAAGCGGGAACGATCACCGTTGGCGATATCACTATTGATACTGCACGTTCATTAAGTCAGCAAAAATCGCTGATTCGCCAGTTGCGTCAGCACGTCGGGTTTGTCTTCCAGAACTTTAATTTGTTTCCGCATCGTACGGTGCTGGAAAACATTATTGAAGGGCCGGTGATCGTCAAAGGCGAACCGAAAGAAGAGGCCACGGCGCGCGCTCGCGAGCTGCTGGCGAAAGTTGGGCTGGCCGGTAAAGAAACCAGCTATCCACGTCGTTTGTCTGGCGGTCAACAGCAGCGTGTTGCGATTGCGCGTGCGCTGGCAATGCGTCCTGAGGTGATTTTGTTTGACGAGCCAACGTCGGCGCTGGATCCAGAGCTGGTGGGCGAAGTCCTGAACACCATTCGTCAGCTGGCGCAGGAAAAGCGCACGATGGTGATTGTGACGCACGAAATGAGCTTTGCCCGGGATGTTGCGGACCGGGCGATTTTTATGGACCAGGGGCGGATAGTCGAGCAGGGGCAGCAAAGCGTTATTTGCCGATCCCCAGCAGCCTCGCACCCGCCAGTTCCTCGAAGTTTCTGCTGCAATATAAGAAAAAATCAGCCCCGACGATTCACCTGTCGGGGCGGGACGCCATTTCAAGCGTGATAAAACTGCTTAACAAATCAGCATAACTCATTAATAACATAAGAGAATGCGATGGCTTGCAAAAGTAATTCATTGCCTGAATAATATAAATTATATATAAATCTTATTTATGTGATAGTTTGAATTATCATTATAAATGATACTCACTCTCAGGGGCGTTGCGGTTTACTATGCAGGATACGGATTTTTTCAGCTGGCGTCGCACGATGCTGTTGCGTTTTCAGAGGATGGAGGCCGCAGAAGAGGTCTACCATGAAATAGAGCTTCAGGCTCAGCAGCTGGAGTACGATTACTATTCGTTATGTGTTCGCCACCCGGTACCATTCACGCGACCTAAAGTGGCTTTCTACACCAATTACCCTGAGGCGTGGGTTAGTTATTATCAGGCAAAAAATTTTCTCGCAATTGATCCGGTGCTGAACCCTGAAAACTTTAGTCAGGGCCATTTAATGTGGAATGATGACTTATTCAGCGAAGCACAGCCGTTATGGGAAGCCGCGCGCGCACATGGTTTACGCCGCGGTGTCACTCAGTATTTAATGCTGCCAAATCGGGCGCTGGGCTTTTTGTCCTTTTCCCGTTGCAGCACGCGCGAAATACCCATTCTTAGTGATGAACTGCAATTAAAAATGCAGTTACTGGTGCGCGAAAGTCTGATGGCTCTGATGCGTTTAAATGATGAAATAGTGATGACGCCAGAGATGAATTTCAGCAAGCGCGAAAAAGAAATTCTGAAATGGACGGCGGAAGGGAAGACATCAGCAGAGATAGCGATGATTTTGTCAATCTCTGAGAATACGGTCAATTTCCATCAGAAAAACATGCAGAAAAAAATCAATGCACCAAATAAGACCCAGGTGGCCTGTTACGCGGCCGCTACTGGCTTAATTTGATCGCTTTTCTTTCTGCGTGCCAGATGCAAAAACCGGCTGAAAGGCACGCTCTCAGCCGGTTTTATATTACTGACGGTAGGCTTGTTTAATTTGCTTAACCGTTTTGGAAAATACTGCAGCCTGGGTTTCGTCTTCGATCAGCGCAAGCTGTTTTTCCATCTTTAACATCACGCGGCCCGCGTCAGCTTGTCCCATCGCCTGCAGCATCAGCGTCAGCATCGCTTTCAGGCAGGAGACTTCATTTGCCAGTTCTTGATTATTCTCGGCAGTAGAAAAATCAGGCGTACTCATTTATTTTCCTCGTCATGTTGCAATGAAAATTTGCGGTGAAAAATGTTAAGGCGGCGGAGTATACCATAAGCTTTGCTAAAAATAGCAGTGGTTGTTTTTTGAGCGTGATATCGGCAGTGCTATAAAATACGTTAATATAATGACCAATAAATATTTTTATCATGAATGTTTTTTGCCCGTATTGTTCGGGTTAATTAATGTTACATATTCAGCGGGCTGATTTTCATTTTTGCTGAATAAAGTCAATTTTTGTCACATTTCATCGTAGGGCTTACTGTGAAACGATCCGGTAAGCCGTTGGTGACGGGCGTGACCATAACTGTGGACAATCGAATTGACAAAAACGAGAGAAAAATCGAATACCCACCATTTTTAACGTTTCAAAGTTGCAATAAAAACCGCTAATATACGAATGACTAACTATCAGTAGCGTTATCCCTATTTCTGGAGATATTCCTTTGATCAACGTTCTACTTGTTGATGACCACGAACTGGTGCGCGCAGGGATACGACGCATTCTGGAAGATATAAAGGGTATAAAAGTCGTCGGTGAGGCATCGTGCGGTGAAGACGCCGTTAAGTGGTGCCGGACAAATGCCGTTGACGTGGTGCTAATGGACATGAGTATGCCGGGCATTGGCGGTCTTGAGGCGACGCGTAAAATCGCGCGTTCCACAGCTGATGTCAAAATCATCATGCTTACCGTCCATACAGAAAACCCTTTACCAGCGAAAGTCATGCAGGCCGGTGCTGCGGGCTACCTCAGCAAAGGCGCGGCTCCGCAGGAAGTCGTGAGTGCGATTCGTTCTGTCTATTCAGGGCAGCGTTACATTGCTTCTGACATCGCTCAACAAATGGCGTTAAGCCAGATCGAACCAGAAAAAACAGAAAGCCCATTTGCCAGTTTGTCTGAACGTGAATTGCAGATTATGCTGATGATCACCAAGGGCCAGAAGGTCAATGAGATCTCAGAACAGCTCAATCTCAGTCCGAAAACGGTGAACAGCTACCGCTATCGTATGTTCAGTAAACTAAACATTCATGGCGATGTTGAGCTGACTCCACGGCAATTCGCCATGGTCTGTGTAATGCGGAGACATTATCAAGTCAGTGAGTGATCAGTTTGACGCAAAAGCGTTTTAAAACCGTAACCAGCCAGCCAGGCGTTTATCGCATGTACGATGCTGGTGGTACGGTTATCTATGTCGGCAAAGCGAAAGACCTGAAAAAACGGCTTTCCAGCTATTTCCGTAGCAACCTCGCTTCGCGCAAAACCGAAGCGCTGGTCGCCCAGATCCAGCAAATTGATGTAACGGTTACTCACACAGAAACCGAAGCGCTGTTGCTGGAACACAACTACATCAAACTCTATCAGCCGCGTTACAACGTTTTGCTACGCGATGATAAATCATATCCTTTTATCTTCCTGAGTGGTGATACCCACCCGCGTCTGGCGATGCATCGTGGTGCGAAGCATGCCAAAGGTGAATATTTCGGCCCGTTCCCGAATGGCTATGCCGTACGTGAAACTCTGGCGCTACTGCAAAAGATTTTCCCCATTCGCCAGTGCGAAAATAGTGTTTATCGCAATCGCTCGCGTCCGTGTCTGCAATACCAGATAGGGCGCTGTCTGGGACCGTGCGTTGAAGGACTGGTGAGTGAAGAAGAATACGCTCAGCAGGTCGAGTATGTGCGCCTGTTTTTGTCTGGCAAAGATGATCAGGTGCTTACGCAACTCATTAGTCGTATGGAAACTGCCAGCCAGAATCTGGAGTTTGAAGAAGCTGCACGTATTCGCGACCAAATTCAGGCGGTGCGACGCGTCACCGAAAAACAATTCGTTTCCAATACCGGCGACGACCTCGACGTTATTGGTGTGGCGTTCGATGCGGGCATGGCTTGTGTCCACGTATTGTTCATTCGTCAGGGCAAAGTGCTCGGCAGCCGCAGCTATTTCCCGAAAGTGCCTGGCGGTACGGAACTGAGCGAGGTGGTAGAAACCTTCGTAGGCCAGTTCTATTTACAAGGCAGCCAGATGCGCACCTTACCGGGTGAGATCCTGCTCGATTTTAATCTTAGCGATAAAACGCTGCTCGCCGATTCCCTTTCAGAACTGGCGGGACGCAAGATTAATGTTCAAACCAAACCTCGCGGCGATAGGGCGCGTTATCTGAAACTCGCGCGCACCAATGCGGCGACGGCCTTAACCAGCAAACTTTCGCAGCAATCTACCGTTCACCAGCGACTGACCGCGCTTGCCAGCGTGTTGAAATTGCCGGAAGTGAAGCGGATGGAGTGCTTTGACATCAGCCATACCATGGGCGAACAAACCGTCGCTTCCTGTGTGGTGTTTGATGCTAACGGCCCGCTGCGTGCGGAGTATCGGCGCTATAACATTACAGGCATCACGCCGGGCGATGATTATGCGGCGATGAATCAGGTGCTGCGTCGGCGTTATGGTAAAGCCATTGACGACAGTAAGATCCCTGATGTGATCCTTATCGACGGCGGCAAAGGCCAGCTTGCGCAGGCGAAAAATGTCTTCGCCGAACTGGATGTCTCATGGGATAAAAATCATCCGCTGCTACTTGGCGTTGCCAAAGGAGCAGATCGTAAGGCTGGACTGGAAACGCTGTTCTTTGAGCCGGAAGGTGAGGGATTTAGTTTGCCGCCAGATTCACCCGCGCTGCATGTTATCCAGCATATTCGCGATGAATCACATGATCACGCGATTGGCGGGCACCGTAAAAAACGGGCGAAGGTCAAAAATACCAGTTCCCTGGAAACCATTGAAGGCGTCGGGCCAAAACGTCGGCAAATGTTGTTGAAATATATGGGCGGTTTGCAAGGTTTACGTAACGCCAGCGTCGAGGAAATTGCAAAAGTGCCGGGTATTTCGCAAGGTCTGGCAGAAAAGATCTTCTGGTCGTTGAAACATTGATGTCTCTGTAGCAACATAGGGGTAATCTTACTGACAACAGATAGTTACCCGTCATTATGCAATTTAATATCCCTACGTTGCTTACACTGTTCCGTGTCATCCTTATCCCATTCTTTGTATTGGTCTTTTATCTGCCTGTCACCTGGTCGCCGTTTGCCGCCGCGCTCATTTTCTGCGTCGCGGCGGTGACTGACTGGTTCGATGGTTTTCTGGCACGCCGCTGGAACCAGAGTACCCGGTTTGGTGCTTTCCTTGACCCTGTGGCAGATAAAGTTCTCGTGGCTATCGCCATGGTGCTGGTAACCGAGCATTATCACAGCTGGTGGGTGACATTACCGGCGGCAACGATGATCGCCCGTGAAATTATTATTTCTGCGCTACGCGAATGGATGGCGGAGTTGGGTAAACGCAGTAGCGTGGCCGTCTCCTGGATTGGGAAAGTGAAAACCACTGCCCAGATGGTGGCGTTGGCATGGCTGCTGTGGCGTCCGAACATTTGGGTTGAGTACGCCGGTATTGCACTTTTCTTTGTGGCTGCGGTACTGACTCTGTGGTCAATGTTGCAATATTTGAGCGCTGCGCGTGCAGATTTGCTTGATCAGTGATCGTTTCGGCGTAATTTTCAGCAAACGATCAAAAGTGGTGAAAAATATCGTTGACTCATCGCGCCAGGTAAGTAGAATGCAACGCATCGAACGGCGGCACTGATTGCCAGACGATAATAAAATCAAGTGATTAACTGATTGCTTGATGAATGCGGGAATAGCTCAGTTGGTAGAGCACGACCTTGCCAAGGTCGGGGTCGCGAGTTCGAGTCTCGTTTCCCGCTCCAGTTTAAAAGACATCGGCGTCAAGCGGATGTCTGGCTGAAAGGCCTGAAGAATTTGGCGCGTTAACAAAGCGGTTATGTAGCGGATTGCAAATCCGTCTAGTCCGGTTCGACTCCGGAACGCGCCTCCACTTTCTTCCCGACGGATGGTGGAATCGGTAGACACAAAGGGATTTAAAATCCCTCGGCGTTCGCGCTGTGCGGTTCAAGTCCCGCTCCGGGTACCATGGGAAAGATAAGAATAAAATCAAAGCAATAAGCAGTGTCGTGAAACCACCTTCGGGTGGTTTTTGTGCCTCAACTTGTCGTTACACCTCCTTAATTTTTAATCACCAGCAAAGCCACTCAAAAAGTATCTCTGATACGGACCGGCATGTAAGATAGGTGCTGGCGAGTTGAGATCCACAAGGAAAAGCGTATGAAAACGGGACCGTTAAACGAAAGTGAGTTGGAATGGCTGGACGATATTCTGACCAAATACAACACTGACCACGCCATCCTTGATGTGGCGGAGCTGGACGGTTTATTGACGGCGGTGTTGAGTTCTCCGCAAGAGATTGAACCGGAACAGTGGCTGGTTGCCGTGTGGGGTGGGGCTGACTATGTGCCGCGCTGGGCGTCAGAGAAAGAGATGACGCGCTTTATGAATCTGGCTTTTCAACATATGGCCGATACCGCAGAGCGTCTGAACGAATTCCCGGAGCAGTTTGAGCCGTTATTCGGCTTGCGAGAAGTTGATGGCAGCGAGCTGACGATTGTTGAGGAGTGGTGCTTTGGCTATATGCGGGGCGTGGCACTTTCTGACTGGTCAACGTTGCCCGATTCGTTAAAACCAGCGCTGGAGGCGATTGCGCTGCACGGTACTGAGGAAAACTTCGAGCGGGTAGAGAAAATGTCGCCAGAAGCGTTTGAAGAGAGCGTAGATGCCATTCGACTGGCGGCGCTTGATCTACATGCGTACTGGATGGCGCATCCGCAGGAAAAAGCTGTTCAGCAACCGATCAAAGCAGAAGAGAAACCGGGGCGTAACGATCCTTGCCCGTGCGGTAGTGGTAAGAAATTTAAGCAGTGCTGCCTGCATTAAGAGGCCAAATTGGGTGTCAGCGTTAATTCTGGCACCCAATAAGGAATTTGAGGCTATCTGATCACCCCACTTCTGGTAACAACCCTGCCGCAATCAAAAATTGCACGCCAATCACAGCAATACCACAGAGAAACACCACCACCAGCGCCGGACGACCACCTTTGACCCGGTAACCCGCCTGAGGATTGTGCTTTCTGCTTTGCCAGGTCAACAGCGAAGGGATAATCAATGCCAGTACCGCCAGCGCCACACCGGCGTAACCCAGCGCCATCACAAATCCTCGTGGATAAAACAGTGCAAACGCCAACGGCGGCAGAAACGTAATTGCACCAGTTTGCAACCGTCCACCAACGGTATTTGAACGCTGAAATAAATCAGCCAGATAATCAAATAAGCCTAACGCAACGCCGAGAAATGACGTGGCGAGGGCTAAATCAGCAAATAAATGCACTGCCAGCTCAACATGCGGAGAGGCCACCATTTCGCGTAACGCCTGTAACAGCCCGTTTAATCCAGCATGATTAGCCAGCAATCCCATAAAGGTTGTTGAATCAATGCTGCCAAGCGTCGCCACCTGCCAGAAAATATATGCCACCAGGGGGATCGCACTACCGATTATAAACACCCAGCGTAGCTTACGAATGTTGCCATCCATATAGCTGACAATACTCGGCACGCTACCGTGAAAACCAAACGACGTAAAAATCACCGGGATTGCAGACAGAGCCAGCCCCTGTTGCAACGGCAGGGTTAAAAGATTCACTTTGTGAATATGCGGCAGCAGTAGTACCAGCATTACCACCAGAAAAATAATCTTGGCGCTGAACAGAAAACGGTTAAATAAATCGACCAGTGAAGTTCCGACACAAACCACGCCACCGGCAACAAAAGTGAACAACAGCACGCCAGCGGTTGCCGACATAGAAATACCTGTCCAGTCGCTGATGCTGGAGGCCAACAATTCACCGGCACCGCTGATGTATGCCGCAGTCAGAGCATACATTAAGAACATCATACTGAAGCCCGTCAGCCATTGACCGTAGCGTCCCAGATAGCGTTTTGCCAGCGTGCCCAGACCGGTATCTGCCGGAACATGCTGGTACACCTCCAGCAGTAATAGCGCCGTGTAGCACATCAACGCCCAAAGCCCAATCAACAAGATTAACGTAACGCTAAAACCAACACCGGCCGCAGCCAGCGGCATTGCCAGCATGCCTGCGCCAATTGTGGTTCCCGCCACGATAAAAACACTTCCCAGGGTTCTGTTTTTCACGCTTTCTTCTGTCCTGACGATCTTTATGAGTGATATCTGCGGCGCAGGTTAAGGCATAACGGCTGCTTCGTCAAACCGACGTTACATATGGTGTAAATATAAATGTACAATAAAAAGCATTCAGTCCTGCGCTGGCGCAAAGTCTTCATAAGCGGCAATCGCTACGCTAGGCTTTTTTTGAGGAGGGACGATGGACTCTATTCACGGTCATGAAGTGTTAAATATGATGATTGAATCAGGCGAGCAATATACGCATGCCAGTCTGGAAGCTGCGATTAAAGCGCGTTTTGGTGAACAGGCACGTTTTCACACCTGCTCGGCAGAAGGGATGACAGCGGGAGAGCTGGTAGCGTTTCTGGCAGCAAAAGGCAAATTTATACCTTCGAAAGACGGTTTTTCGACCGATCAGAGTAAGATTTGCCGTCACTGATTTGAAACGGCGGCAGTAAACCTGCCGCCGGAGAGCATTAGTTTTGTGTGTCGAGGGTAGAGAGTTCTTTGTCGATAAAATACAGACCTTCGCCGCTTTTGCCTGCCAGGCTTAATTTATCAATAATCGATTTGAACAGTTTCTCTTCTTCATGCTGCTCAGAAACATACCATTGCAGGAAATTAAATGTTGGGTAGTCCTGATTGGTCATTGCAGCATGAGCCAGTTCGTTAATTTTCTGGGTGATTAATTGTTCGTGTTTATAGGTTTCCTGGAATAATTCATCAAGTGAGGAATATTCAGCAAACGGAGATTCAACGGTATTAATACGCGGTAAATTGCCGGTATCAGTCAGGTAATCAAACAGACGCTGCATATGCGTCATCTCTTCCTGGGCGTGACGGCGCAGGAACGCGGCAGCACCTTCGAAGGTATGATAGCTGCACCAGGCGCTCATTTGCTGATAAAGCAGTGAAGAGTACAGTTCCAGGTTCATCTGCTCATTAAGTTTTTCAATCATTTCTGGTTTCAGCATGATAGTGCTCCACAAAGGTTATATTTGTTGCTGTGGCGTCACTATAATTTGTTATTTTATTATTTGCAAAAGGTAAAATATAAACTTCAATTATTAAAAATACGAATGGGAATAAAACGCATTACCGCTATTTCTTTAATCAGCGAAGATCCCCTCGCTGATTAAAATATTTAGAGAAAGACAGGGAAGGCGGAATGATGGCACTGATATGACAAAGTGAATTCCGTATTCAAACATAAGGAACCCGCAAAAAGGCTACAGTTGCCTACTGGCTGACCAAAGGGGACCGCGTGGGTATAGCCTTCCTGCTGGCATGCGCGATCGGCGATCCCGCGACTGACATAACGATCGGTATGGGCATGCTGCAAAAAAGCCTGGTCATAAACCAACCGTACAATACCTGTTGCCGCGTCAACTTCGCTCACATGGGCCTGGCGAGTAACCGTACACCCCGCCAGCGTTATTAATGAAAGAGTCAGAATCAGAAGTCTCATGGTCCAGCCAGAAGAGTAAGAGAAAGCACTATTTTACGCGTTACAGCGCTGCGACAATGGCCGGAAAAGACGCCTGGCAGGCGCTATTTCTTGCCATCTGTAGGTGTCAGAAATGGGGGGGGGGGGGTGATTATCATTTTTATAACATTAAAGGGGTATTTATGTGATTTGCATCACATAAAGATTGATTTTTGTGATGGTTGTCATATTATAAGCGCAAAGACAATAACACCTGTATAACAAATGGTCGGAGTGCCGCGATGAAACTGCGCAAAATCCTGAAAAGTATGTTCAATAACTATTGCAAGACGTTCAAAGACGTACCGCCAGGCAATATGTTCCGATAACAAAAAACCTGCTCCGGCAGGTTTTTTTGTGTCCTGATGACGGTGGATGTGACTATCGCTGAAGATGTGAAGTCGCTACTATAACGGCTTTCAAAATGCTATCAGGAGTTTACGATGTCCCAGCCGCTGAATGCCGATCAGGAATTGGTTTCTGATGTGGTTGCTTGCCAGTTGGTTATCAAACAAATTCTGGATGTTCTCGATGTAATCGCGCCCGTTGAAGTTCGTGAAAAAATGTCCAGTCAGCTGAAGAATATCGACTTTACTAACCATCCCGCCGCCGCAGACCCGGTCACCATGCGGGCAATCCAAAAAGCCATCGCGCTTATTGAACTCAAGTTTACCCCACAGGGTGAATCCCATTAAAAAAACCGCTGCTTCAAACAGATGAGGCAGCGGTTTCTCAAAACCTTCATCGGCGCAATGCATTAGCGCCGATGATGATCAATGCAGCTGGTGTGACACGACATTCAGAACATGTTGGTCGGTCTGCACAGGGCACATACCCGCAAGTTTCGCACTGCGCACTTCATCAAGAATGGTTTGCAGCAACAGACCATCATGCTGCTGTTCTTTTTCCAGATCGCGCAGGAAATTGACGGTTGAATCATCATTCAGTTCTTTCGCTTCATCGGCTAACTGTGCCAACGTACTAGAACGTTGCTCGTATTCTTCCATCGTTTTTTGGAACAGTTCTTCCAGAGAGTTCAGTTTTTCACCGGGAACATCAATGGCTTTAACGATGGGGGTAGCGCCGACACTCTTCATAAAGTTAAACATGCGCATCATTTGGGTCACATTACCCTGCGCGAAGGAGTGGCGGTTTCCGTTCGGTTCTGAACACCAGTTACTCAGGTGAAGGTAGAGATTGGATGCGTAAAACTCGCGGTTCATTTGAGAGTTGAGTTTGAGAAGCATTCCAGCGGTTGCCATACCTAATATCCTTATATCCAGAAGTGGAGAGGTGCAAGATAAATCAAAACACCATAATTACTGTTTGCAGAATAATTCCTTTCTGCCGGTCCGAAATGTGATCGTGGAGTCAATTCTGACGATGATCTGAAATAAGAATAACGTCTGAACGGGTATAAGAAAATGCTTAAATCATCAAGTTTATATATTTTTACATTTCATTGATGAAATCAATGTAACTGCAATGAATTTTAATGATAGTGCTTTTTGTATCTTGTTGATATTAATCAATGAATTTGAATTCATGATGAAGTGATGATTTTATAAAACGTTTTTTCATTTTTGCGAGATGGCTCTCATTATACGTGTTCTGTTAATTAATGAGCACAGTGATAATTAATGGCGAAATGAATGACGTGCATTTTCCACATCTTTGAGTTGCGGTTATTACACCATTTCAAAAACTCAACGCCAGGTAATGCGGCCTATTGACTGGTTAAAAAGAAGACATCCCGCATGGGTACCAAAGACAACAAGGATTTCCAGGCTAATCTTATGGATTAATCTGCTGTGCATTCGACAATTTGTCTGACAAATTGGCTTTCCCTTATGTCTTTTCCCGCTAAATTTATGCACGTTCTCACTGTAATTCTGCGATGTGATATTGCTCTCCTATGGAGAATTAATTTCTCGCTAAAACTATGTCAACACGGTCACTTATCTTTTAGATAAAAGGTAATGCTTTGTTTTCCGATTAATTTAACGAAAGTCATTCGTTTTTGCCAACGACACAAAGCTGGAGAGAACCATGCACAAATTTACTAAAGCCCTGGCAGCCATTGGTCTGGCAGCCGTTATGTCACAATCCGCTATGGCGGAGAACCTGAAGCTCGGTTTTCTGGTGAAGCAACCGGAAGAGCCGTGGTTCCAGACCGAATGGAAGTTTGCCGATAAAGCCGGGAAGGATTTAGGGTTTGAGGTTATTAAGATTGCCGTGCCGGATGGCGAAAAAACATTGAACGCGATCGACAGCCTGGCTGCCAGTGGCGCAAAAGGTTTCGTTATTTGTACTCCGGACCCCAAACTCGGCTCTGCCATCGTCGCGAAAGCGCGTGGCTACGATATGAAAGTCATTGCCGTGGATGACCAGTTTGTTAACGCCAAAGGTAAGCCAATGGATACCGTTCCGCTGGTGATGATGGCGGCGACTAAAATTGGCGAACGTCAGGGTCAGGAACTGTATAAAGAGATGCAGAAACGTGGCTGGGATGTCAAAGAAAGCGCGGTGATGGCGATTACCGCCAACGAACTGGATACGGCACGTCGCCGTACAACGGGTTCTATGGATGCGCTGAAAGCGGCCGGATTCCCGGAAAAACAAATTTATCAGGTACCTACCAAATCTAACGACATCCCGGGGGCATTTGACGCTGCCAACTCAATGCTGGTTCAACATCCGGAAGTTAAACATTGGCTGATCGTCGGTATGAACGACAGCACCGTGCTGGGCGGCGTACGCGACGGAAGGTCAGGGCTTTAAAGCTGCCGATATCATCGGCAATTGGCATTAACGGTGTGGATGCGGTGAGCGAACTGTCTAAAGCACAGGCAACCGGCTTCTACGGTTCCCTGCTGCCAAGCCCGGACGTACATGGCTATAAATCCAGCGAAATGCTTTACAACTGGGTAGCAAAAGACGTTGAACCGCCAAAATTTACCGAAGTTACCGACGTGGTGCTGATCACGCGTGACAACTTTAAAGAAGAACTGGAGAAAAAAGGTTTAGGCGGTAAGTAATTTGCCGGAAAAATTCCCCTCTGCATGATGCAGAGGGGGTGTGAACGACCAGTGATTCACGGAGACGTTATGCAACAGTCTACCCCGTATCTCTCATTTCGCGGCATCGGTAAAACGTTTCCCGGCGTTAAGGCGCTGACGGATATTAGTTTTGACTGCTATGCCGGTCAGGTTCATGCGTTGATGGGTGAAAATGGCGCAGGAAAATCAACTCTCTTAAAAATCCTCAGCGGCAACTATGCGCCAACCACGGGTTCTGTAGTGATTAATGGGCAGGAAATGTCCTTTTCCGACACGACCGCAGCACTTAACGCGGGTGTGGCGATTATTTACCAGGAACTGCATCTCGTGCCGGAAATGACCGTCGCGGAAAACATCTATCTCGGCCAGCTGCCGCATAAAGGCGGCATTGTGAATCGCTCATTGCTGAATTATGAGGCGGGTTTACAACTTAAACATCTTGGTATGGATATTGACCCGGACACGCCGCTGAAATATCTCTCCATTGGTCAGTGGCAGATGGTTGAAATCGCCAAGGCGCTGGCGCGTAACGCTAAAATTATCGCCTTTGATGAGCCAACCAGCTCCCTTTCTGCCCGCGAAATCGACAATCTTTTCCGCGTTATTCGTGAACTGCGAAAAGAGGGGCGGGTGATCTTATACGTTTCTCACCGTATGGAAGAAATATTTGCCCTCAGCGATGCCATCACTGTCTTTAAAGATGGACGTTATGTCAAAACCTTTACCGATATGCAGCAGGTTGACCACGACGCGCTGGTGCAGGCGATGGTCGGGCGCGACATTGGCGATATCTACGGCTGGCAACCTCGTAGTTATGGCGAGGAGCGCCTGCGTCTTGATGCTGTGAAAGCACCAGGCGTGCGTACGCCAATAAGTCTGGCGGTTCGCAGTGGTGAAATTGTTGGGCTGTTTGGTCTGGTAGGAGCGGGGCGTAGCGAATTAATGAAAGGCTTGTTTGGCGGGACGCAAATCACCGCCGGTCAGGTTTATATCGACCAACAGCCGATCGATATTCGTAAACCGAGCCACGCCATTGCCGCAGGCATGATGCTCTGCCCGGAAGATCGCAAAGCGGAAGGCATTATTCCCGTGCACTCCGTTCGCGACAATATCAACATCAGTGCCAGACGTAAACATGTGCTCGGCGGTTGTGTAATCAACAACGGTTGGGAAGAAAACAATGCCGATCACCACATTCGTTCGCTCAACATCAAAACGCCGGGCGCTGAGCAACTGATCATGAATCTCTCAGGCGGAAATCAGCAAAAAGCCATTCTGGGCCGCTGGTTATCGGAAGAGATGAAGGTCATTTTGCTGGATGAACCTACGCGCGGCATTGATGTTGGTGCTAAGCATGAAATTTACAACGTGATTTATGCGCTGGCGGCGCAGGGTGTGGCGGTGCTGTTTGCCTCCAGCGACTTACCTGAAGTCCTCGGCGTTGCCGACCGGATTGTGGTGATGCGGGAAGGTGAAATCGCCGGTGAATTGTTACACGAGCAGGCATATGAGCGTCAGGCACTGAGCCTTGCGATGCCTAAAGTCAGCCAGGCAGTTGCCTGAGTAAGGAGAGTATGATGTCTTCTGTTTCTACATCGGGGTCTGGCGCACCTAAGTCGTCATTCAGCTTCGGGCGTATCTGGGATCAGTACGGCATGCTGGTGGTGTTTGCGGTGCTCTTTATCGCCTGTGCCATTTTTGTCCCAAATTTTGCCACCTTCATTAATATGAAAGGGTTGGGCCTGGCAATTTCCATGTCGGGGATGGTGGCGTGTGGCATGTTGTTCTGCCTTGCTTCCGGTGACTTTGACCTTTCTGTCGCCTCCGTAATTGCCTGTGCGGGTGTCACCACGGCGGTGGTTATCAACCTGACTGAAAGCCTGTGGATTGGCGTGGCAGCGGGGTTGCTGCTTGGCATTCTCTGTGGCCTGGTCAATGGCTTTGTTATCGCCAAACTGAAAATAAATGCTCTGATCACAACACTGGCAACGATGCAGATTGTTCGAGGTCTGGCGTACATCATTTCAGACGGTAAAGCGGTCGGTATCGAAGATGAAAGCTTCTTTGCCCTTGGTTACGCTAACTGGTTCGGTCTGCCTGCGCCAATCTGGCTCACCGTCGCGTGTCTGATTATCTTTGGTTTGTTGCTGAATAAAACCACCTTTGGTCGTAACACCCTGGCGATTGGCGGGAACGAAGAGGCTGCGCGTCTGGCGGGTGTACCGGTTGTTCGCACCAAAATTATTATCTTTGTTCTCTCTGGCCTGGTATCTGCGATAGCCGGAATTATTCTGGCTTCACGTATGACTAGTGGGCAGCCAATGACGTCGATTGGTTATGAGCTTATTGTTATCTCCGCCTGCGTTTTAGGTGGCGTTTCTCTGAAAGGTGGCATCGGAAAAATCTCATATGTGGTGGCGGGTATCTTAATTTTAGGCACCGTGGAAAACGCCATGAACCTGCTTAATATTTCTCCTTTCGCGCAGTACGTGGTTCGCGGCTTAATCCTGCTGGCAGCGGTGATCTTCGACCGTTACAAGCAAAAAGCGAAACGCACTGTCTGATGCTTTTTTCCACAACAATTTAACGTTTTTTCCCACCACAGCCAGCCGCCACAACGGTTGGCTGTTCTTCATTGCAAATGGCGACCCCCGTCACACTGTCTATACTTACATGTCTGTAAAGCGCGTTCTGCGCAAAACAATAAGAAAAGAGAAGGAGGAGAGCCGGGTGACAGAACCGTTAACCGAAACCCCTGAACTATCCGCGAAATATGCCTGGTTTTTTGATCTTGATGGAACGCTGGCGGAAATCAAACCGCATCCCGATCAGGTCGTCGTGCCTGACAATATTCTGCAAGGACTACAGCTACTGGCAACCGCAAGTGATGGTGCATTGGCATTGATATCAGGGCGCTCAATGGTGGAGCTTGACGCACTGGCAAAACCTTATCGCTTCCCGTTAGCGGGCGTGCATGGGGCGGAGCGCCGTGACATCAATGGTAAAACACATATCGTTCATCTGCCGGATGCGATTGCGCGTGATATTAGCGTGCAACTGCATACAGTCATCGCTCAGTATCCCGGCGCGGAGCTGGAGGCGAAAGGGATGGCTTTTGCGCTGCATTATCGTCAGGCTCCGCAGCATGAAGACGCATTAATGACATTAGCGCAACGTATTACTCAGATCTGGCCACAAATGGCGTTACAGCAGGGAAAGTGTGTTGTCGAGATCAAACCGAGAGGTACCAGTAAAGGTGAGGCAATTGCAGCTTTTATGCAGGAAGCTCCCTTTATCGGGCGAACGCCCGTATTTCTGGGCGATGATTTAACCGATGAATCTGGCTTCGCAGTCGTTAACCGACTGGGCGGAATGTCAGTAAAAATTGGCACAGGTGCAACTCAGGCATCATGGCGACTGGCGGGTGTGCCGGATGTCTGGAGCTGGCTTGAAATGATAACCACCGCATTACAACAAAAAAGAGAAAATAACAGGAGTGATGACTATGAGTCGTTTAGTCGTAGTATCTAACCGGATTGCACCACCAGACGAGCACGCCGCCAGTGCCGGTGGCCTTGCCGTTGGCATACTGGGGGCACTGAAAGCCGCAGGCGGACTGTGGTTTGGCTGGAGTGGTGAAACAGGGAATGAGGATCAGCCGCTAAAAAAGGTGAAAAGGTAACATTACGTGGGCCTCTTTTAACCTCAGCGAACAGGACCTGACGAATACTACAACCAACTCCAATGCCGTTCTCTGGCCCGCTTTTCATTATCGGCTCGATCTGGTGCAATTTCAGCGTCCTGCCTGGGACGGCTATCTACGCGTAAATGCGTTGCTGGCAGATAAATTACTGCCGCTGTTGCAAGACGATGACATTATCTGGATCCACGATTATCACCTGTTGCCATTTGCGCATGAATTACGCAAACGGGGAGTGAATAATCGCATTGGTTTCTTTCTGCATATTCCTTTCCCGACACCGGAAATCTTCAACGCGCTGCCGACATATGACACCTTGCTTGAACAGCTTTGTGATTATGATTTGCTGGGTTTCCAGACAGAAAACGATCGTCTGGCGTTCCTGGATTGTCTTTCTAACCTGACCCGCGTCACGACACGTAGCGCAAAAAGCCATACAGCCTGGGGCAAAGCATTTCGAACAGAAGTCTACCCGATCGGCATTGAACCGAAAGAAATAGCCAAACAGGCTGCCGGGCCACTGCCGCCAAAACTGGCGCAACTTAAAGCGGAACTGAAAAACGTACAAAATATCTTTTCTGTCGAACGGCTGGATTATTCCAAAGGTTTGCCAGAGCGTTTTCTCGCCTATGAAGCGTTGCTGGAAAAATATCCGCAGCATCATGGTAAAATTCGTTATACCCAGATTGCACCAACGTCGCGTGGTGATGTGCAAGCCTATCAGGATATTCGTCATCAGCTCGAAAATGAAGCTGGACGAATTAATGGTAAATACGGGCAATTAGGCTGGACGCCGCTTTATTATTTGAATCAGCATTTTGACCGTAAATTACTGATGAAAATATTCCGCTACTCTGACGTGGGCTTAGTGACGCCACTGCGTGACGGGATGAACCTGGTAGCAAAAGAGTATGTTGCTGCTCAGGACCCAGCCAACCCGGGCGTTCTTGTTCTTTCGCAATTTGCGGGAGCGGCAAACGAGTTAACGTCGGCGTTAATTGTTAACCCCTACGATCGTGACGAAGTTGCAGCTGCGCTGGATCGTGCATTGACTATGTCGCTGGCGGAACGTATTTCCCGTCATGCAGAAATGCTGGACGTTATCGTGAAAAACGATATTAACCACTGGCAGGAGTGCTTCATTAGCGACCTAAAGCAGATAGTTCCGCGAAGCGCGGAAAGCCAGCAGCGCGATAAAGTTGCTACCTTTCCAAAGCTTGCGTAGGAGCGGTTAATCACCCGTAAGTGGAACTAACAGCACATCGACCTCACTTGAGGCAATCACTCTTTTCGCCGAGCAGGATGCTCGCGAAAAGAAACTGTGATTGTGATTACCGCAAATCACCAAATCGAAATGATGTTTGTGACATACTTCCAGAATATGTTCGCTTAACTCACCGTAGGCAATAAACGTCTTGTCAACGGGATACCCCGCATCCTGAATTAACTTATCAAGAAAGCTTTGCGTTTCTTCTTGCATCACGCTGCGTAAATCTTCAAGCATCGGCGCGGCTAATTGATTGTACATTTCCGGGTCGGAAGCGAGAGTAATTAAACTGATGTGTCCCTTTACTGGCCTGGCGATAGATACCGCTTTTGCCAGCAGTTTCTGACTTTCCGGTGTAACCGCAACAGCGACAAGAATATTGCTATAGCTCATAACCTGTTCCTTATTCTGTGAACTTCAGGTGACATTAAAGCTTTACTCCTAATGGAGAAACGACGCAATCCCAACTCGGTCAAACAGGTAAATATTAGTCTGATTATTAGTAAAGACAATTAATCAATCACTCCCGGTGATCATATAATTTCAAATGTAATTATAAGAAAATAGTGTACTGATTCTCCGCATTAAACAAGTGGTTAATATATGTAAAACATTTCATTAACATTAAGTTGATTGTTGCCTTTCTTTGTATTTAATTAGTTTGTTGTGCGGTAAGTGTCTGTTTAAAAATAGCTTATCTGGTATTGCATGAAAGTGATTATTTATAGCAGATGATTATTTACGGTGAGTTATTTTAACTGTGCGCAACATCCCATTTCGATTATTCCTGTTTCATTTTTGCTTGCTAGCGTAGCGAAAAACTTTTTAACAGATTGAAATACACCCAAAACAAAAGTATGACTTATACATTTATGTTAAGTAATTGAGTGTTTTGTGTGATCTGCATCACACATTATTGAAAATCGCAGCCCCCCTCCGTTGTATGTGCGTGTAGTGACGAGTACAGTTGCGTCGATTTAGGAAAAATCTTAGATAAGTGTAAAGACCCATTTCTATTTGTAAGGACATATTAAACCAAAAAGGTGGTTCTGCTTATTGCAGCTTATCGCAACTATTCTAATGCTAATTATTTTTTACCGGGGCTTCCCGGCGACATCACGGGGTGCGGTGAAACCGCATAAAAATAAAGTTGGTTATTCTGGGTGGGAATAATGCATACCTCCGAGTTGCTGAAACACATTTATGACATCAACTTGTCATATTTACTACTTGCACAGCGTTTGATTGTTCAGGACAAAGCGTCCGCTATGTTTCGTCTCGGCATAAATGAAGAAATGGCGACAACGTTAGCGGCACTGACTCTTCCGCAAATGGTTAAGCTGGCAGAAACCAATCAACTGGTTTGTCACTTCCGTTTTGACAGCCACCAGACGATTACTCAGTTGACGCAAGATTCCCGCGTTGACGATCTCCAGCAAATTCATACCGGCATCATGCTCTCAACACGCTTGCTGAATGATGTTAATCAGCCTGAAGAAGCGCTGCGCAAGAAAAGGGCCTGATCATGAGTGAAAAAAGCATTGTTCAGGAAGCGCGGGATATTCAGCTGGCAATGGAATTGATCACCCTGGGCGCTCGTTTGCAGATGCTGGAAAGCGAAACACAGTTAAGTCGCGGACGCCTGATAAAACTTTATAAAGAACTGCGCGGAAGCCCACCGCCGAAAGGCATGCTGCCATTCTCAACCGACTGGTTTATGACCTGGGAACAAAACGTTCATGCTTCGATGTTCTGTAATGCATGGCAGTTTTTACTGAAAACCGGTTTGTGTAATGGCGTCGATGCGGTGATCAAAGCCTACCGTTTATACCTTGAACAGTGCCCGCAAGCAGAAGAAGGACCGCTGCTGGCATTAACCCGTGCCTGGACATTGGTGCGGTTTGTTGAAAGTGGATTACTGCAACTTTCCAGCTGCAACTGCTGCGGCGGCAATTTTATTACCCACGCTCACCAGCCTGTTGGCAGCTTTGCCTGCAGCTTATGTCAACCGCCATCCCGGGCAGTAAAAAGACGTAAACTTTCCCAGAATCCTGCCGATATTATCCCACAACTGCTGGATGAACAGAGAGTACAGGCTGTTTAACTGATACGGTGAGGCGCAACATTCCAGCAGCGGTAACGACGTACCGCTGCTTTTTTTTGCCCCAATCGCGCGTTAACGCCTGACGACTGAACATCCTGTCATGGTCAACAGTGGAAGGATGATGTCGTGCTTATCTTATTAGGTTACCTGGTTGTTCTCGGTACAGTTTTCGGCGGTTATTTGATGACCGGTGGAAGCCTTGGAGCACTCTATCAACCCGCTGAACTGGTGATTATTGCCGGTGCAGGGATTGGGTCGTTTATCGTCGGCAATAATGGCAAAGCGATTAAAGGCACGCTGAAGGCGCTGCCGTTGCTGTTTCGTCGCTCCAAATACACCAAAGCAATGTATATGGATCTGCTGGCTCTGCTTTATCGGTTGATGGCGAAATCGCGGCAGATGGGGATGTTTTCGCTGGAACGTGATATTGAAAATCCCCGTGAGAGCGAGATCTTCGCCAGCTACCCACGCATCCTCGCGGATAGCGTCATGCTTGATTTTATCGTCGATTATCTGCGTCTGATTATCAGCGGTCATATGAACACCTTCGAAATCGAAGCCCTGATGGATGAAGAGATTGAGACGCACGAAAGCGAGGCAGAAGTCCCGGCGAACAGTCTGGCGCTGGTCGGGGACTCACTTCCGGCGTTTGGTATTGTCGCGGCTGTAATGGGGGTCGTTCACGCGTTAGGTTCAGCCGATCGTCCTGCCGCCGAGCTGGGTGCGCTTATCGCACATGCGATGGTGGGGACTTTCCTCGGCATTTTATTGGCTTACGGATTTATTTCCCCATTAGCGACTGTTTTACGTCAGAAAAGCGCCGAAACCAGCAAAATGATGCAGTGCGTCAAAGTCACTCTGCTTTCTAATCTGAACGGTTACGCACCGCCTATCGCCGTTGAGTTTGGTCGCAAAACGCTCTATTCCAGCGAACGTCCGTCGTTTATTGAACTGGAAGAGCATGTGCGTGCGGTGAAAAATCCGCAACAACAGACGACAACCGAGGAAGCATGAAGAATCAAGCGCATCCGATTATTGTCGTCAAACGACGCAAAGCCAAAAGCCACGGGGCAGCACATGGATCGTGGAAGATTGCTTATGCCGACTTTATGACTGCGATGATGGCCTTTTTTCTGGTGATGTGGCTGATCTCCATCTCCAGCCCAAAAGAGCTGATTCAGATTGCGGAGTACTTCCGGACTCCACTGGCGACTGCGGTTACGGGCGGCGATCGCATTTCTAATAGTGAAAGCCCAATTCCCGGCGGTGGTGATGATTACACCCAAAGCCAGGGGGAAGTGAATAAGCAGCCGAACATCGAAGAGCTGAAAAAACGCATGGAGCAAAGTCGATTGCGGAAATTGCGGGGTGATCTCGACCAGTTGATAGAGTCCGATCCGAAACTGCGGGCGTTACGTCCCCATCTCAAAATCGATCTGGTCCAGGAAGGTCTACGTATTCAGATCATCGATAGCCAGAATCGCCCGATGTTTAGAACCGGCAGTGCCGATGTCGAACCCTATATGCGCGACATTCTGCGTGCCATTGCGCCTGTACTGAACGGTATTCCCAACCGTATTAGCCTTTCAGGTCATACCGATGATTTCCCCTACGCCAGCGGTGAGAAAGGATATAGCAACTGGGAGCTTTCTGCCGATCGGGCCAATGCATCCCGCCGCGAACTGATGGTCGGAGGGTTGGATAGCGGCAAAGTGTTACGTGTCGTCGGCATGGCGGCAACGATGCGCTTAAGCGATCGCGGACCTGATGATGCCGTCAACCGTCGCATCAGCCTGCTGGTACTGAACAAACAAGCCGAACAGGCCATTTTGCATGAAAACGCCGAAAGCCAGAATGAGCCAGTAAGCGCCCTGGAAAAACCTGAGGTTGCACCACAGGTCAGTGTTCCCACAATGCCATCAGCCGAACCGAGGTGACAGCGTGAGCATGGATATAAGCGATTTTTATCAGACATTTTTTGATGAAGCGGACGAACTGTTGGCTGATATGGAGCAGCATCTGCTGGTTTTGCAGCCGGAAGCGCCAGATGCCGAACAATTGAATGCCATCTTTCGGGCTGCCCACTCGATCAAAGGAGGGGCAGGAACTTTTGGCTTCAGCGTTTTGCAGGAAACCACGCATCTGATGGAAAACCTGCTCGATGAAGCCAGACGAGGTGAGATGCAACTCAACACCGACATTATCAATCTGTTTTTGGAAACGAAGGACATCATGCAAGAACAGCTCGACGCTTATAAACAGTCGCAAGAGCCGGATGCCGCCAGCTTCGATTATATCTGCCAGGCCTTGCGTCAACTGGCATTAGAAGCGAAAGGCGAAACGCCATCCGCAGTGACCCGATTAAGTGTGGTTGCCAAAAGTGAACCGCAAGATGAGCAGAGTCGCAGTCAGTCGCCGCGACGAATTATCCTTTCGCGCCTGAAGGCCGGCGAAGTCGACCTGCTGGAAGAAGAGCTGGGGCATCTGACAACGTTAACTGACGTGGTGAAAGGGGCGGATTCTCTCTCGGCAATATTACCGGGCGATATCGCCGAAGATGACATCACAGCGGTACTCTGTTTTGTGATTGAAGCCGATCAGATTACCTTTGAAACAGTAGAAGTCTCGCCAAAAATATCCACCCCACCAGTGCTTAAACTGGCAGCCGAACAAGCGCCAACCGGTCGCGTGGAGCGGGAAAAAACGACGCGCAGCAGTGAATCCACCAGCATCCGTGTAGCGGTAGAAAAGGTTGATCAATTAATTAACCTCGTCGGCGAGCTGGTTATCACCCAGTCCATGCTTGCCCAGCGTTCCAGCGAACTGGACCCGGTTAATCATGGTGATTTGATTACCAGCATGGGGCAGTTACAACGTAACGCCCGTGATTTGCAGGAATCAGTGATGTCGATTCGCATGATGCCGATGGAATATGTCTTTAGTCGCTATCCCCGGCTGGTGCGTGATCTGGCGGGAAAACTCGGCAAGCAGGTAGAACTGACGCTGGTGGGCAGTTCCACCGAGCTCGACAAGAGCCTGATAGAACGCATTATCGACCCGCTGACCCACCTGGTACGCAATAGCCTCGATCACGGTATTGAACTGC